>VOFK01002090.1_pt1 | contig 71909 bp, 49 predicted proteins | sample 5384121 | NCBI WGS metagenome assembly VOFK01 (sample SAMN12384730, study PRJNA508395) | human gut metagenome | isolation source: healthy gut J | host: Homo sapiens | reverse complement strand
ACTGTTACGCAGTACCATCGGCGTGACCGGGCTTAACTTCTCTGTTCGGAATGGGGAAGAGGTGGAACCCCGGTGCTGTAGTCACCTGAATAAGGCAGACATGATGAGAAAAAAAAAGTAAAGTGTCCATACATTGCTGAACGTATATACCTCCATACACGGAAGGCAAAAAGTGAACGGGCAATTAGTAATGCTCGGCTATGACATCGCTGCCTGTACACCTGCATCCTATCAACGTTGTAGTCTACAACGACCCTGAGAAATCTAATCTTGTGGCTGGCTTCGTACTTAGATGCTTTCAGCACTTATCCAATCCCGACTTAGATACCCGGCAATGCACCTGGCGGCACAACCGGTAAACCAGAGGTCAGTCCAACACGGTCCTCTCGTACTAGTGTCAGAGCCACGCAAATTTCATACGCCCACGATAGATAGAGACCGAACTGTCTCACGACGTTCTGAACCCAGCTCGCGTGCCACTTTAATGGGCGAACAGCCCAACCCCTTGGGACCTTCTCCAGCCCCAGGATGTGACGAGCCGACATCGAGGTGCCAAACCCCTCCGTCGATATGAGCTCTTGGGAGGGATCAGCCTGTTATCCCCGGAGTACCTTTTATCCTTTGAGCGATGTCCTTTCCATACAGAAACACCGGATCACTATGCTTCTAGTTTCCTACCTGATCGACTTGTAAGTCTCCCCAGTCAAGCGCCCTTATGCCATTACACTCTGCAGACGATTACCAAACGCCTTGAGGGTACCTTGAGAAGCCTCCGTTACGCTTTTGGAGGCGACCACCCCAGTCAAACTACCCACCAAACAGTGTCCCCGCAACAACGGGTTAGAACTCAAATAATCAAAGGGCCGTATTTCAACAGCGGCTCCACGGACACTGGCGTGCCCGCTTCAAAGCCTCCGGCCTATCCTACACATCAATTACCCAAATTCAATGTTAAGCTATAGTAAAGGTTCACGGGGTCTTTTCGTCCCATCGCGGGTAATCGGCATCTTCACCGATACTACAATTTCACTGAGCTCACGGTTGAGACAGCGTCCAGATCATTACACCATTCGTGCAGGTCGGAACTTACCCGACAAGGAATTTCGCTACCTTAGGACCGTTATAGTTACGGCCGCCGTTTACTGGGGCTTCAATTCAATGCTTTCTCTTGCGATGACATCTCCTCTTAACCTTCCAGCACCGGGCAGGTGTCAGGCTGTATACTTCATCTTTCAATTTTGCACAGCCCTGTGTTTTTGTTAAACAGTTGCCTGGACCTATTCTCTGCGCCTCGCCGTAAAGCGAGGACCCTTTATCCCGAAGTTACAGGGTCAGTTTGCCTAGTTCCTTAACCGTGAATCACTCAAGCGCCTTAGTATATTCAACCCGACTACGTGTGTCCGTTTGCGGTACGGGTACCTGCAGGATTAAGTTTAGCGGATTTTCTTGGAAGTATGATTACACGCACTATTGGATTGTTCTAAGAACGCTCCATACTGTCAGGTTCGACTCTTGCTCCGGATTTGCCTGGAACAATCAGCATCTACACCCTTCAACGGACTATTCCGTCAGTCCGCGGCGCTGTCACGACTCCGTCTCCACGTCACTCCCACAGGTAGTACCGGAATATTAACCGGTTCTGCCATCGGCCTCGCCGTTCGGCTGAGCCTTAGGACCCGACTTACCCTGATCCGATTAGCGTTGATCAGGAAACCTTAGTCTTTCGGCGAGGGGGTTTCCCACCCCCTTTATCGTTACTTATACCTACATTTGCTTTTCCACACGCTCCAGCAAAGCTCGCGCTTCACCTTCGACGCCGAGTGGAATGCTCCCCCTACCGATGATTTCTCATCCCAAAGCTTCGGTAGAATACTTATGCCCGATTATTATCCACGCCAAACTCCTCGACTAGTGAGCTGTTACGCACTCTTTAAATGAATGGCTGCTTCCAAGCCAACATCCTAGCTGTCTTAGCAATCTGACTTCGTTAGTTCAACTTAGTATTCATTTCGGGACCTTAGCTGTTGGTCCGGATTGTTCTCCTTTAGGACATGGACCTTAGCACCCATGCCCTCACTCCTGACATAGAACTGACACGCATTCGGAGTTTGTCAAGACTTGATAGGCGGTGAAGCCCTCGCATCTTATCAGTCGCTCTACCTCATTGCCAGTATAAGTCAAGGCTGCACCTAAATGCATTTCGGGGGAGTACGAGCTATCTCCAAGTTTGATTGGCCTTTCACTCCTACCCTCAAGTCATCCGAAAGCTTTTCAACGCTTATTGGTTCGGTCCTCCAGATGGTGTTACCCATCCTTCAACCTGCCCAAGGGTAGATCACTTGGTTTCGCGTCTACTCCTTCCGACTATACGCCCTGTTAAGACTCGCTTTCGCTTCGGCTGCAGATCTGAAATCCTTAACCTCGCCGGAAAAAGTAACTCGTAGGTTCATTATGCAAAAGGCACGCCGTCACACCAGAAGGTGCTCCGACCGCTTGTAGGCACATGGTTTCAGGAACTATTTCACTCTTCTGTTCGAAGTGCTTTTCACCTTTCCTTCACAGTACTGGTTCACTATCGGTCTCTCGGGAGTATTTAGCCTTACCGGATGGTCCCGGCAGATTCACGCAGAATTCCTCGTGCTCCGCGCTACTCAGGATACCACTAGGCTTCGACCGGCTTCGTATACGCAGCTATCATGCTCTATGGCTGTACTTTCCAGAACATTCTGCTCACCAACTTTCTTGCCACGACGTGGTCCTACAACCCCACATATGCCGTAACATGGGTGGTTTGGGCTAGTCCCCGTTCGCTCGCCACTACTGGGGGAATCATTGTTTATTTTCTTTTCCTGCAGGTACTAAGATGTTTCAGTTCCCTGCGTTAGCCTTCCACATTGTGGAATGGTACCTCTTCAAAGTACCGGGTTGTCCCATTCGGAAATCCGCGGATCAAAGGTCATTTGCACCTACCCGCAGCTTATCGCAGCTTATCACGTCCTTCATCGCCTCCGAGAGCCAAGGCATCCGCCATGCGCCCTTGCTTACTTTTAGTCTTACCGACAACGTATGGTCGATATATACTTTCAGCTTTAACTTTACTTTTTTCTGTTACATCATGTCAAAGAACGGTGTTTCAATTATAAAACAATAATCAAAACGGAGTGGAGAATAACGGATTCGAACCGTTGACCCCCTGCGTGCAAAGCAGGTGCTCTAGCCAGCTGAGCTAATCCCCCTTCTTATAAGTGGAAAACGGAAAGTGGAAAGTGGAAAATCCGGAGAGTTCCCGATTTTCATTTCTCAATTTTCAGTTTTCAACTTTGAAGTAGTCCCAGGCAGAGTTGAACTGCCGACCTCTACATTATCAGTGTAGCGCTCTAACCAACTGAGCTATAGGACTGTCAGTCAAACCCTAGCCCGAAGGCTCGGCTTCTACTTTCTCTTTATATTATTAATAAACAATCTTCGCAGTACAAGAGGTTCTTATGGAAGCATAACTTCAAGAACCAACTATCTAGTAGAGAGCGTCGCTCCAGAAAGGAGGTGTTCCAGCCGCACCTTCCGGTACGGCTACCTTGTTACGACTTAGCCCCAATCACCAGTTTTACCCTAGGACGCTCCTCGCGGTTACGTACTTCAGGTACCCCCGGCTTTCATGGCTTGACGGGCGGTGTGTACAAGGCCCGGGAACGTATTCACCGCGCCGTGGCTGATGCGCGATTACTAGCGAATCCAGCTTCATGGAGTCGGGTTGCAGACTCCAATCCGAACTGAGAGAGGCTTTTGGGATTAGCATCACGTCGCCGTGTAGCTGCCTTCTGTACCCCCCATTGTAACACGTGTGTAGCCCCGGACGTAAGGGCCGTGCTGATTTGACGTCATCCCCACCTTCCTCACATCTTACGACGGCAGTCTCGACAGAGTCCCCAGCATAACCTGATGGTAACTATCGATAAGGGTTGCGCTCGTTATGGCACTTAAGCCGACACCTCACGGCACGAGCTGACGACAACCATGCAGCACCTTCACAACTGCCTTGCGGCTGACATGTCTCCACATCATTCAGTTGCAATTCAAGCCCGGGTAAGGTTCCTCGCGTATCATCGAATTAAACCACATGTTCCTCCGCTTGTGCGGGCCCCCCGTCAATTCCTTTGAGTTTTCACCGTTGCCGGCGTACTCCCCAGGTGGAATACTTAACGCTTTCGCTTGGCCGCTTACTGTATATCGCAAACAGCGAGTATTCATCGTTTACTGTGTGGACTACCAGGGTATCTAATCCTGTTTGATACCCACACTTTCGAGCATCAGCGTCAGTTACAGTCCAGCAAGCTGCCTTCGCAATCGGAGTTCTTCGTGATATCTAAGCATTTCACCGCTACACCACGAATTCCGCCTGCCTATGCTGCACTCAAGGCGCCCAGTATCAACTGCAATTTTACGGTTGAGCCGCAAACTTTCACAACTGACTTAAGCACCCGCCTACGCTCCCTTTAAACCCAATAAATCCGGATAACGCTCGGATCCTCCGTATTACCGCGGCTGCTGGCACGGAGTTAGCCGATCCTTATTCATACGGTACATACAAAGATGCATACTCGTGCCTCACTTTATTCCCGTATAAAAGAAGTTTACAACCCATAGGGCAGTCATCCTTCACGCTACTTGGCTGGTTCAGACTCTCGTCCATTGACCAATATTCCTCACTGCTGCCTCCCGTAGGAGTTTGGACCGTGTCTCAGTTCCAATGTGGGGGACCTTCCTCTCAGAACCCCTATCCATCGAAGGCTTGGTGGGCCGTTACCCCGCCAACTACCTAATGGAACGCATCCCCATCGATGACCGAAATTCTTTAATAGTGAAACCATGCGGAAATATTATACTATCGGGTATTAATCTTTCTTTCGAAAGGCTATCCCCGAGTTATCGGCAGGTTGGATACGTGTTACTCACCCGTGCGCCGGTCGCCATCAATTGAAGCAAGCTTCAATCATGCTGCCCCTCGACTTGCATGTGTTAAGCCTGTAGCTAGCGTTCATCCTGAGCCAGGATCAAACTCTTCATTGTAAAAAGTATCTTGACTGCGCAAATTAAAAATTAAAGTGCGACAGCTTAATTATCTGTTCAGGACGCTCGAATTCAAAAAGTTTATCTTTACCTAATCTATATAGAATAAGTATTGACGGTTCTTTTGTTTTACCCAGGTACGACGCGCCTTAATCATTAGTTTCCAATTATTAATTTGCGAAGCACCTGCTCTTGTACTACTTGTATTGTTTATGTAAATCTGTTCAAAGATCGCTTGTTTCACGATTGCTGTTCTTTTCAGAAAGCGGATGCAAAGGTAAGAACTTTAAAGCATATCCTCCAAATATTTTCGGAAGTTTTTTTTATTTTTTCTTTTTTCTGTATTTTCAAATCCTTTAAACAAGGATAAGAAAAGCAAAACAAGAAAAGTTCTTTTTCTTTGCGAGTCGGACTGCAAAGATAAGGAGAATTATTAATAAGTTCCAAATGTTTTTCGAAAAATATTTTTATCTCTTTTATTTCTCTGTGTCACCTTCCACACTTCTGTTTCAGTATTTCAATCTTACCACTTTCCTTCTCTTGGAAAGCGGGTGCAAAGGTATAGGATTTAACAATACAAGCCAAACATATCTATCATTTTTTTTAATAAAAATGAAACTTTTTTGTAACTTACTGATTCATAAATGCATTTCGCATGAACAATTTTGAAGAAAGGAAAAAGAGAGAAAATAACTATACATTATATATATACGTGCGCGCGAAGAGCATGAAGAAAGAGAATAAAAACATTTTATAAGCATGCCGGATTGGGTGGTGGCGGTTCTGTCAGTATAGTCGCCGCATCAAAGCAGGGACATTGTTTCACCCACTCTTCCGGCTCTATCTCCCCGTTATGGTTCAGGTCGGGGCTCAGGTCGCGGTGACCGCAAAGCCGGGAACCGGGATAATCCTTCAGCAGCAGCAACACAAGCACACGCAGGGAGTGCTTTTGAAAAAGGGTGCGTGTATCGGCAGGGCGACCGCACTCGTCAAGACCGCCTTCGTAGCAGACACCGATGCTACCTGCATTCCAACCCCGGACATGGGCACCAGGCAGGGACAAGGGACGCAGGGACTTGATGTCACCGTTCTTGCGGATATAAAAATGATAACCTGCGCCGGAGAAGCCCCGGCGCAGGTGGTCTGTCGTCAAGTCGTGCTCCGTATAGCAGCGGTCGCAGCGGGTGGCGGAACAATGGACGACGATAAGATTGATGAATCTCATGAGAATTAAAAATTAGAAATTAAAAGTGAAGGAAACCCGCTACACTGTCATGGCATGGGCGCTCAGGGCACCAATAAGCGCGGAGGCTACAGCGATTATCACTTTCAGAATCTTATCCCAAACAGATGATTTTGTACTCATAAAATTAAGGATTAATAGTTAAGAATTAATGGTTAAGGATTAGTGATTAAGGATTAAGGGCTAATGATTAATGGTTAATCATTAGGGATTGATTAGCGATAAGCGATTTGCTTGTGTTCATTAACCATTAATCACTAACCCTTAATCATTCCTTCTTTATCCCAGCGGATTTTCGCCCTGGTCGCCGTCGTCGCCGGAGCCGCCTCCGGAACCACCGCCTTGATTGCCGCCACCGGAGCCGCCCTCCTCGGGCTTGTCGAGCACAAAGCCCACATTCGCCGGGCTGCGGGTCACGGCGGTACTGCCGTTCACCAGCTTCAGCTCCTTGTCGGGGATAAAGCGGATATTCACCTTCGAGATATTGCGCACCGTACATTTGTCCGAGGCCTCCATGCCGGGACAGCGGAACGTCATGTGGAAAGTGCCCAGCTGGTTCAGCTTCACCTTGTCGCCGTTGGCAAGGTTGCCTTGAATCTCCTCCACCAGGGCTTCGATGACGTGCTTCACGTCGCCCTTCGTCATGGCACAGTTTTTCTGAATGGAGGCGGCAAGGACATCGATGTCCACGGTGCCGCAGGTCTTGGGTTTCTGACGGAGATAGTACAACATGGGCGAAGCCGGGTTGCTCACGATTTTACGGCGCTGGAAGCGCTCTACAATTACATCCATAAATTTGAAAAGTTAAGGTTTAAGTTAAGAAAAATGAGTTATAAGAGAGAAGTGGGTAAGGGAAGGGATAGGGCGCCCGAATCAATGATTATTCCTTTTCTTAAGCACATTACAAAGATACAACATTAAGAAGCGGAAGTCAAGTGTTTTGCCATTTTTTTTACTACAAAAAACACGGAGACACAGAGTTTTTCAAGCAATAAGAAAATCTCCGTGTCTTTGTGTCTCTGTATTCTATAAATTTCCATCCATCACTTTGCATTCCTCGTCAGCCACTCCAATGGTGGTATGTAGTCCACCAGTTTTGTCATGCTTTGGTTATGATGGAAATAGACTTCACCGGTTTTGCCATTACGGTGCTTGGCTATGATGACGATACCCAGGCCATCGGTGGGATAAGTACTCTTCTTATCGACGGTCTTGCCGTAGAGGGCAGGGCGGCAAAGCAGCATTACCATATCCGCATCCTGCTCTATGGCGCCGCTCTCGCGCAGGTTGCTCAGGGTGGGGCGATGGTCTATGCTACCGTCGCTCGCCCGGTTCAGCTGGCTCAGCAGCAGTACGGGGATATCCAGCTCCTTGGCCAGCAGCTTTGCCTTGCGGCTTGCCTGCGCCACTTCCTGCTCGCGGTTGCGGTTTTTCTGGTCACTCCTCATGTCACATAGTTGCAGATAGTCCACAATCACCATGTCACAGCGATTCTTGCTCTTCAGCAGGCGGGCGGAAGAACGCACGCGGTCCATGCTCGTCATCGGATGGTCGTCTATCAGTATGGGCAACCGCGACAACTCGGCAGACGCCTCATGCACCTGCCTCACCTCGCCGGGTGTGAGCTGGCCGCTACGCAGGTGTTGCGGGTCTACCCCCTCCGTAGCTGCAAGCAGCCAGCGGTCTCCCAGGCGCTCGCCTTGCATTTCGAGGCTGAAGACCACCACATGACGCCCCGCCATGGCAGCGGCACGGGCCAGGTGGAGGGCAAAGGCCGTCTTCCCCACCGACGGACGGGCAGCAAGGATGTTCAAGTCGCCGCGCTGCCAGCCCGCCGTAACGTGGTCCAGAGCGTCAAAACCCGTAGGGATACCCGTAATGCCGTTGCATCCGTGCTCCATACGCTGCTCCACCTCGGCCAGCGTGTCGTCCATCAGCCGGTCTATGGAGCGAAGGTGGTCGGCTACGCCGCTCTCGTCCTCCAGCCCCTCCAGCAGTCGATGGGCTTCCACCAGGATGTCGTCAATATCCATCGACTCGTCGGCACTGAACGCCAGCAGTTGCTGGAATCCCGTACGCATGATACGCCGCGTGTGCAATTGCCTAAGGATGAGCGCATGATACTCCAGATGAGCACTGGAGCTGACCTTCGAGCTGATGCGTAACAGTTCGTAAGGCCCGCCCACGGCATCGAGTTTGCCACGGGCTGCCAGTTCGTTCTTCAGCGTGATGGTATCTATGGACTTTGCGCTGCGATACATCGATTGCAGGGCGGCAAAAATTTCCAGATTCTTCTCCTCGTAGAACATCTCGGGACGAAGTTTGTCCACCACCAGAGGCATGGCAGCGCGCTCTATCATGCAGGCACCGATGACAGCTTCTTCGAGGTCACTGTCGTGGGAAAAAGTAGTTTCAGTCATCATATTCATTTTCAAAAGATTTGTCCGCCAGATAGGTGGCGGCTTGTTTACAATATTTTGGTTGTTCAGATGGTCGTAATATTCGTCGATGTTGTCCAGTGCCCGCTGTTTCTCGCCTGCCGTCAATTTTTTCCATTCGCGACGGGCCCGGCCGATGTTTACCTTGGGATGCTCGGTGATGTCATGAAACTTTTCCCAGAAGATGCAGAAGTCCCCTCCCACCCCAGCCACCGGCGCTGCCTTCTTCTTCCGCGGGGCTGCTTTAGGACGGGCATTGCCAGTAAGGAAATCATAATCGGGGATACGGATGTGCATCACGTAGGGGTTGGCCACCCGCTCCACGATGCCGGCGTCGAACATCTTGTTGAAGAAGTAGCGCGTACGGTTGCGGGGCCACCCCAATATCTCCATCCAGCGGGCCAGGGAAAGTACGGACTCGCCACGTACACAGTCGAAAAGGTGTCCCCTGACGTTGCAGGTCACCGTGCTGTAGTTGACGTGTGTCAGCACAAAGACAAAGGCTTCGAAGGCATCGGCGGCTTTCTCTCCGGTTTTCATATTCATTTGTTCCTCAAACAAGGCTTTGGGGAAGAGGAGATAGCCTTTCTTCAGCATCTCCGTTGTCATGGGGCTCATTTCTTTTTCCATTTTTGTCTATTCTTAATTCGATAATGCGACAAAGGTAAGGGACCAGCCAGGGGGATACAAATAAGCAGTTAGAATCGGCTAAAAATTAATGAAATACATAAGGTGGCGAGAGAGGGGTTCACCTCATCCTCCACCACCCTATATAATAATATACTAAAATAATCAGAATGTATTAGAAATACATTCTCTATTTCGCATATTTTTTAGAGACCAGAAGATACGGATTTTTCACGGTCATATCCTTCACGTGGTCGGGCATCCCCCAGTAGCTCAGGAGGATGCCTATCTGTACGGGGGTGAGGTGGGCAGTCCTGGCGGTATAGCCCTGGTCCGTCAGATCCTTCAGCAGGCAAGCGTGTTCCGCAATGGAACGGCGCAGGGCCTTTACGGCCGAGCAGGCATACGCGTAGTTTGGGTAATAGGCCACTGCCACATCTGCAATGCGATGGCATCCCTCGAGCAGCCATTCAAAACTTTGTTCTTTTATCATTTTGCATATATTTATTAATAAAACATGTTGCAAAGTTAGAATGGGAGGGAAAACTGGGAAAGTTCGAGTGGCAATAAGAAAACTTGCTCAAGAAAAATGAATGTGTCAAAACGGTTGATGACACACCCTCACTGTCTTATTGATAAAAGCAACACTTTCATACTATAATAGGGAAGCACACATTTTGCGTATTTCATGTAACTTATCGGTCAGCGATTTTTCTTTAAGAGAGACAGCCATATTATATCTCGCCTGCCTATTAACGAGGAGTTCCGCACTAATCCCTAAGGCTGCTTCTACCATAAGAGCGAAGTCACTGGTTACATCTCCCTCTCCCTCTTGAAGTACCCCAGCACCGTGGCCGGTGTAAGACAGCAGCGTTCCACGCTTTTCAGGCGGCTCTGAAAAGTATATCGGGAGCATAGCACAAGGCAGAACCAAGTATAGTTCAAGCTACGGTGCAAGCGGTGCTGAAGGTGGTCGAAAAAACGGGAAACACGGGCAAAGAAGCTAGCGATACGCTCGCGGGGAACAAAACGGGAAGGCTGTGCGGCAGCATTACGGGAGCGCTTGGCGGTACGTTCCATCTGTGCAAGGGTATACTCCAGTTGCTCGATGTCATTGCGGGTGTTCTCCATGGTTTGTTCCAATTTCTCGCGTCGTGCCTGCTGCTTGGTATATCGTTCTTTTCTGTCAGCGATTCGATTTTTGAGGTCTTCTGCGGTGAGGTTTATTCCTTTGTTCTGGATTGATTTCATTATAAACGTCTGTTTTATAGTTGTTTGTCTGTATATAAGTTCACGAAAACACATCATCCGTCTGCACCGAATGCATAATGCATAAAGGGCAAACGGATGATATATCAGGGAGCAAATGTACGATGAATATTGCAGATAAAGTTCTTAATGACCATTAAGTCTTGTTATAAAACATGATATTATCTACTGCAAATTTGGAGATTATCAGAAAACACGTACCTTTGCAATGTGTTTTTCATAGTATTAGATTTAAGGTTAACAAAAGATTGGCTGTCTGGGATAGATAGCCTTTTTTTATGCCCGCACCATTCGATTCATCCAATTAGTATCAATTCACTTTATACAACTTTTTAACCCACCAAAAGTGTTTTTAAACCCCAAAAGTTGTAGATTATAAATACTATGTTTATATTTGCAACATGAAAAAAGCGCTCGAGAAAATGTAGTATCTACAACTCGTCTGTGAAGTAGGTGGCGGTTGTGATATAGACAGCGTTCATAAGACAAACAAGCAAGCAATCTACAACAATAAAAATATGAAAGTTAGACTTATGACGAAAGTTAGTGCTGCAACCCTCATTTCAGCAATTGCCTGCAGCATATTCACGGGATGTACCGAAAAAGACCTATACAATCCCGAACGTGGAAAAACAGAACTAAAGCCGGAGAGCGAATACTTTGACTTTGCAACAACAGCCCAGGTAGCTTTTGACGTGAATTATGGAAAAATCGCAGGAGGCGCATTAATAGAGGTGTTTACAGAAGACCCCATCACCTATCAGACAAACAACCTCTACTCCATCAACGGCGAAGCGGTTTTTAAAATCTTTGCAGATGCAGACGGACGCTTCACCGGCAACGTAGAACTGCCCAAAGCGACAGAAAAGGTATATATCATCTCACAAAGTTGGGGAGCCCCCATGTATGTGGAAGCAGATGTGGAAAATGGCAAAGTGGTGGTAGATATGACCGAAAATAATGCCAACACCCGCTCAACTGCCATGACACGTGCAAAATCCAACCTGACTATCGACCTAAAGGATAGGAAGGAACGGGTATACTCCATCGTTGGATGGGGACAATCTCACGGTGAGATTATTGATAATAATGACATTGTAACTACGGGAAATTTCAATGACGGAACTTTAAAGCAGTTACAACACACACTGTGGAAAGGTTATGACAGCAAACCCAGCAATCTGGACAACAGAGCTTTGGTGAGCGATACAAAGCATGTGAACACCACCATTGCCCAAGCATATATCAACAACCAGGGACAACACGTAACGATTACCGATGCAGAACTGTATCTGACCTTCCTGACCGAACGTGCCGGTTACCTGACTTCCATCGGCTATTATTACTACAAGACCAATGACGTTCCCAACAGCCCTGACAAGGTAGACAAATTCATTATCATCCCTAATGCATCCATTGCAGGAGACGACCCATATACCGGACGAGGTAGTAACAAGTATTCCCAATCTGCCGCTCCTATACAGAAGAATACAAAAATACAACTTCTGTATCAGGACGAAAACGGTAATGTCTCCACCAAATTCCCGGCAGGATATACCATAGGATATTTCATCATCCCCAATGGATATACCCCCAATAAAGGTATCGACTACTCTATAAATTATATATATTCCAATAAAGAATGGAACAAGATATATGCAGGCCAACAAGCTCGCTTTATCTCCCTCTCCACCAGCAACGGCACGGTAGTCTACGGAGTAGAAGATGGCGATGATACCAGCTACGAAGACATACTGTTCTGTATCGATGCCAACCCCAATGAAGCCATTCAAGACCCGGACCGTCCGGTCATAGACCCGGAAGAGCCTACGGTGACGAGCTCCGAAACAACCTACCGCACGTATGCCTACGAAGACATCTGGCCCAATGGCGGTGACTATGACTTGAACGACGTGATTATCGAACACAAACGGGCCATTTCATTCAACAGCAACAATTATGTGCTGAAGGTGGAAGACACCTTTGTACCCGTACAGAAAAGTGGTGCCGCCACATACTCCAACGCATTTGCCGTGCAATATGTGGCCAGCCAGCGAGGCAGCATAGAACTGCCTGCCGGAGCAGTCGATGAAACAGAGACCTCTTCTGTCATCCTATTCCCCGATGCAAAGTCTGTGCAGGGCAACGAATTTACCGTAACCCGTACATTTGCAGACAACACATTGCCTAAGAAGAATCTGGAGAGCGACTTGAACCCGTTCATCATTGCCCAGTATACAGCCGGAGCCGACAACCGGACAGAAGTGCATCTGCCCAAGAAGAAAGCGACCGGTAAAGCCAACGCAGAGCAAATCGGAGCCGAAGACGATGCCTACTACATCAACAAGGACGGCAAATATCCATTCGCCATCATGCTGCCGGCCACAACCGGCACGGAAGGCCCCATCCGGTTCACTCCGGCAAAGGAAACCGTACGCATCGACCTGGAGTATCCCGATTTCGCCAAATGGGTAGAGTCCAATGGTGCCACCAATAATGACTGGTATCTCTACTACCAGTCGTCCAAAGAGTGAAATCCTACGACATTGCTTAAAGAAGAGCCGCGCAATAGTTGCATTTGCGCGGCTTTTTCATGCATGACCATTACCGTTATGAAATTATTTTTTCTACATTTGCATCCGCTAAAAGGAAACAAAACCGCATCAGGCTGAAAAAAACATGAGGAATACATCACCCGCCGCACCTACCATCCGCTTCCGCCGCTGGAGCAGAAAAGCCTACGCTGCATTTGCCAGCATAGGACGGTGTGTCACCATCGGTTGCCTGCGCAAAAGCGTGGCAGACAGCTCTCTGTCCAAACAGAAGACTGCGGGAACCGCCGGACATGCCGGATGCGGGGAAGAGAGTACCTGGAAAGGAGAAACGGAAGGAAGGGAAACCGACACCGGCATTCCGCTGGGTAGCAGCAGCGTCCTGACAAGTATCCTCACGGAGCCGGGAACGAACCGGCACATTCTTTTTGAAACACAATTCATCCGCCCCTGCGGGAATACGGGCGGACAAGACACATATAGCCTGAAACAAAAGAGAACAAGAGGTACGGATTACCGGAAGCCATGCAGCAGAATGACGAGCTGCACCGCCCCGGCAATCCGTACCTCTGTCTTTATCCATGAACATAACCCAAGAAAGATATGACCCTACAGAAATTAAAGGAACAAGTGCTGCGCGGCAGCCACATCAGTAAGGAAGAAGCCGAATGGCTGGCTGTGCAACCCGACAAGGAAGCGCTATACGAAGCTGCCCACGAGATAACCCGGGGCCTGGCCTCGGAGGAGTTTGACATGTGCTCCATCATTAATGCCAAGTCCGGACGATGCCCGGAAAACTGCAAGTGGTGTGCACAGTCGTCGCACTACAAAACCCAGGCAGACGTGTACGACCTGGTGGACAAAGAAGAATGCCTGCGGCATGCCCGGCATAATGAAGCCCAGGGCGTGGCACGTTTCTCGCTGGTGACCAGTGGACGGAAGCCCTCCTCCAGAAACATGGAGAAACTGTGCGAAGCCGCCCGGCACATGCGCCGGCACTCGTCCATCCAGTTGTGCGCATCACTGGGACTGCTCAACGAAGACGAAATGCGGGCACTGCACGACGCAGGCATCACCCGCTATCACTGCAACCTGGAGACAGCCCCCTCCTACTTTCCCCAACTGTGCAGCACGCACACGCAGGAAGAGAAGCTGCGCACCCTGCAAGCCGCCCGCAATGTAGGCATGGACATCTGCAGCGGCGGCATCATCGGTATGGGCGAGAGCATGGAGCAACGTATCGAATTCGCCTTCACACTGCGCGAGCTGGAAGTACAGTCCATCCCCATCAACCTCCTGAGCCCCATCCCCGGCACACCGCTGGAACGGCAGGCACCACTCAGCGAGGAGGAAATACTGACCACCATCGCCCTCTTCCGCTTCATCAACCCGACAGCTTTCCTCCGCTTTGCCGGAGGACGCTCGCAACTGAGCAAGGAGGCCGTAAAGCAAGCGCTGCACATCGGCATCAACTCCGCCATCGTGGGCGACCTGCTGACAACGCTCGGCTCGAAAGTGTCGGAAGACAAGGTGCTGATAGAAAATGCCGGATACCGGTTCTGCGGCTCGCAGTTCGACAGAGAGCACCTATGGCACCCCTATACCTCCACCACCAACCCGCTACCGGTGTACAAGGTGAAGCATGCCGAAGGCGCCACCATCACCCTGGAAAGCGGAGAAACACTCGTAGAGGGAATGTCGTCGTGGTGGTGCGCCGTCCACGGGTACAACCACCCTACACTGAACCGGGCGGCAGAGGAACAGCTGGGCAAGATGTCGCATGTGATGTTCGGAGGGCTGACACACGACCCTGCCATTGAACTGGGCCAGTTGCTGCTACCGCTCGTCCCGCCGTCCATGCAGAAGATATTCTATGCCGACTCGGGCTCGGTGGCAGTAGAGGTGGCCTTGAAAATGGCCGTGCAGTACTGGTATGGCAAGGGAAAGGCGAAGAAGAACAATTTTGTGACTATCCGTTCGGGTTATCACGGGGATACATGGAATGCCATGTCTGTCTGCGACCCGGTGACGGGCATGCATTCGCTGTTCGGGGCATCATTGCCGGTGCGCTATTTCGTGCCGCAGCCGCGCTCACGCTTCCACGGCGAATGGGATGAACGGGATACGGTGGAACTGCGGAAACTGGTAGAGGAGCATCACGAGGAACTGGCAGCGCTTATCCTCGAACCTGTGGTGCAGGGCGCTGGCGGCATGTGGTTCTACCACCCCCAGTACCTGCGCGAAGCGGTACAGATATGCAAGGAACATGGCCTGCTGCTGATATTCGATGAGATAGCCACGGGCTTCGGACGGACGGGAAAACTCTTTGCCTGGGAGCACGCGGGTGTAGAACCGGACATCATGTGCATAGGAAAGGCCATAACGGGCGGATACATGACGCTGTCTGCCGTACTGACGACGAATGAAGTGGCGGATACCATCTCCAACCATACACCGGAGGTGTTTATGCACGGACCCACCTTTATGGGGAATCCACTGGCATGCGCCGTAGCGTGCGCTTCGGTGAAGCTGCTGACCTCGCCCGAATACGACTGGCAAGGCAAGGTGACTCGCATCAGCCGGCAACTGCAAGAAGAGCTTGAACCGGCACGCCGATTACCGCAAGTGACGGATGTACGTGTGCTGGGAGCCATCGGGGTGATTGAGACAAAAAAGCCCGTAGACATGGCGTGGATGCAAAAACGCTTCGTTGAGGAGGGAATCTGGGTACGCCCGTTCGGAAGATTGGTATACCTGATGCCTCCGTTCATTATAGAGCCGGAACAGCTGAGGAAGCTGACGGGGGGATTGATGAAAATTATAAGAATGTGCTAATATGCTAATGTGCCAATTGGCTGCGCAATGTTTACGCTGCGCTATCACGCCGCAGGTCATTGGCATATTAGCACATTGGCACATTAGCACATTGGCACATTAGCACATTAAAACCACATTGGCACATTTTAAAAGAATTATGAATGCAATAGAATATATGCAGCAAGAGCTGCAAACATTGAAAGAACACAGCAACCTGCGCCGCCTGCCGCAACTGACACACGAGGGACGCACGGTTATAGCCGATGGCCGGCATATGCTGAACCTTTCGTCCAACGACTACCTGGGCCTGGCTGCCGACCGCCAGCTAAAGGAAGAATTCCTGCAGACACTGACACCGGACACCTTCCTGCCGACTTCCTCCTCCTCCCGCCTGCTGACGGGGAACTTCGGGATTTACGAAGAGCTGGAGACGGAACTCGCCACACTTTTCGGCACAGAGACAGCACTGGTGCTCAATAGCGGCTATCATGCCAATATGGGGATTCTACCCGCCGTGAGCGATACACAAACCCTGATACTGGCAGACAAGCTGGTGCATGCCAGCATCATCGACGGCATCCGCCTATCCACCGCACGCTGCATCCGCTTCCGCCACAACGACCTGGTACAACTGGAACGCCTGCTGGAACAACACCATGCAACATTCCGGCAATTGATTATCGTCACAGAAAGCATCTTCAGCATGGACGGTGACCAAGCCGACCTCACGGCATTGGTGCGTTTGAAAAAAAGATACTCCAACGTACTGCTCTATGTGGACGAAGCCCATGCATTCGGCGTAAGGGGACCGCGCGGCCTGGGCTGCGCCGAAGAAACCGGATGTATCCGGGATATAGATTTCCTCGTGGGCACCTTCGGCAAGGCGGCTGCGTCTGCCGGTGCATACATCGCCTGCTGCCGGACGATACGCGAGTATCTCGTCAACCGGATGCGAACCCTCATCTTCACCACGGCATTGCCTCCGACAAGTATTGCCTGGACACTGTTTATCGTACGGAAACTTGCCGGAATGCAGGACCGCCGCGAGCATCTGGCAAGAATCAGCCGGACGCTGCGCGAAGCATTACAAGCCAAGGGGTACGGATGCCCCAGCGCAAGCCATATCGTCCCCCTGATTATCGGCCCCAGTGCCGACACCGTGCTGTGCGCAGAGTTGCTGCAGAGGCATGGGTTCTATGCACTGCCGGTACGCCCGCCCACGGTGCCCGAAGGGACATCACGTATCCGCTTCTCGCTGACAGCGGACATTACAGAACAAGAGATAGAAGAAATAATTAAATATATATAGTATAAGAAAATTCATCACATATATTATTATGAAACAAGTTTACATCATCAAAAAAAATAATCCCAAGCTGCTACTGTTCTTCGCAGGATGGGCAGCCGACGAAACACCCTTTAAACAATATTGCCCCCAAGGCATGGACTACATGATTTGCTATGACTACCGCACGCTCGATTTCGATACCTCCATCCTGGAGCAATACCGGCAAGTGAACGTAGTGGCATGGTCCATGGGCGTATGGGCAGCTCCCATCGCACTGGCTTCCGTGCCCAAGGAGAAACTGCTGCTTATAGCTTTCAATGGTACCATTACCCCTATCGGTGACACAGATGGAATTCCCGAAAAGACCTTCCGAGACACCTTGAGCGGACTGACTCCCGCCTCGCTCCAGAAGTTCATGCGCCGCATGTGCAAAGACAGCAATGCCTACAAAGCCTTCCTTGCCATCACTCCTCGCCGGGACTTCAACGAAATTAAGGAAGAGCTGGAACTCATTGAGAAAAAATACACCCAAATGAGAGGGATAACCATCGATGAAAACGGCAATTATATCTACTCCAATGATGACGAGATGGATGCCTATGTAAACGATAAATACCAATACATCGATTATGACTACGCTTTCATAGGCGTCAACGACCGCATCTTCCCTTTAGAAAATATGAAACTAAATTTCGATTACATGTTCGATGACGACAAACTGATTGTTGCAGACTGCGCCCACTATGACGAACCAATGTTCCGCTTCTTGCTGCAAGACATGTGGTCGATGCCCATTGACGATTTTCTAAGCCATCTGAGAGAACTGGATACATAACAAAAGGATTGAAAAAAATGACAGATACCCCTACACACCCCATAGACAAAGAACTTGTAGCAAAACGCTTCTCCTACTCGCGAAGCACCTACGACCGCGAAGCCAGCGTGCAACGGCAAGTAGCCGAAAAAATGATGCGCCTACTGACCGATGCCCTGCTTTCCGCAGGCATACCCCGTCCGCAACTTCCTACACACTTCCGCCACATCGTAGAGCTTGGTTGCGGAACGGGCAGCTACTCGCGCATGTTGCTGAACACCTTGCAACCGGAAACGCTGTTGCTGAACGACCTCTGCCGGGATATGGAGGAATGCGTCAGGGAGCTATGCACTACGCGCACTCCCCGCGTCAGCTTCTTGCCGGGTGATGCCGAAGCTCTCGACTTCCCCAGAGAAACCGACCTGATAACCTCGTGCTCCACCCTGCAATGGTTCAACGACCCAGGTGCTTTCCTCACCCGCTGCCACCAAGCACTGGTGGCAGACGGCCTGCTTGCCTTCAGCACCTTCGGCACCACAAACATGCACGAAATACGCCAACTGACGGGGCATGGGCTGGACTATCTCTCCGTTGAGGAGCTGCAAGCCCTGCTGTCTCCCCACTTCGATATTCTCCATGCCGAGGAAGAGGTAGTAACCCTGCCCTTCCCCACCCCTCAGGCAGTGCTGAAGCATCTGAAGCAAACCGGAGTGACGGGAACGGAAAAAAGGATATGGACGCGCAGCCGCCTGCAATCCTTCTGCAAAGAATACACAACCCGGTTCAGTGATGCCGCAGGCAACGTAAACCTGACCTATCACCCCATTTATATCATCGCACGAAAAAAAACAAAATAATGGAAACAAAAAACATCTACTTCATCAGCGGCATTGATACAGATGCCGGAAAAAGCTATTGCACCGCCTGGTACGCCCGTGAGCTTATGCAACGCGGCCTGCGCGTCATCACCCAAAAATTCATCCAGACCGGCAACACCGGTCATTCCGAGGACATCGACCTGCACCGCCGCCTCACCGGAACCGGCTACCTGCCGGAAGACAAAGAGGGGCTGACCATGCCCGAGATATTCTCCTATCCCTGCTCTCCCCACCTCGCCGCCCGCATAGACAAGCGCCCGATAGACTTCGAAAAAATAGAGCGTGCCACCAGGGAACTTTCCCATCGCTATGATACCGTGCTCGTAGAAGGCGCCGGCGGTCTGATGGTTCCCCTTACCGAAGATTTCCTGACGATAGACTACATTGCGGAGAAGCAGTACCCGCTTATCTTTGTCACCTCCGGAAAGCTGGGCAGCATCAACCACACCTTGCTGAGCTTCGAAGCCATCAAGAACCGGGGCATCGCGCTCGATACGGTACTCTACAACCTCTATCCCACGGTAGAGGACAAGACTATCCAGGAAGACACGATGAAATACATCAAGCAGTATTTGTCCAAGCACTTTCCCGGAACAAAGTTTGAGGTAGTGCCGGAAATTGTGTAAATTTGCAGCACATAAACGTCCTACTGCACATGGAAGCATTTACATTAGATTCAACTGAAATTATCGTACTCGCTACGGCGGGTGGTCTGTTCCTTATTCAAATTATCTACTACCTCTGTCTCTACAACCGTATTCATGCGCGCAGCCGTGCCGTGAAGCAGGGAGACACGCACTTCACCCAGGAACTGCCCCCCATATCCGTCATCATCTGCGCCCGCGAGGAATCCGAGAATCTGCGCCGCAACCTGGGCGCCGTGCTGGAGCAGGACTATCCCCAATTTGAAGTCATCGTCATTAACGACGGCAACACCGATGAGAGCGAGGATTACCTGACCATCCTCGAGGAGAAATATCCCCATCTCTACCACAGCTTCGTGCCCGATTCCTCCCGCTACATCAGCCGCAAGAAGCTGGCCGTGACGCTTGGAATCAAGGCCAGCAAATATGAATGGCTGGTGTTCACCAATGCCAACTGCATGCCCCAAAGCAACCAATGGCTGCGACTGATGGCACGCAACTTCACATCACGTACCCAAGTGGTGCTGGGATACAGCGGCTACGAACGCGGCAAAGGCTGGCTGCACAAACGGGCGGCATTCGACAATCTGTTCACTTCCATGCGCTATCTGGGATTTGCCCTGGCAGGCAGCCCCTACATGGGCATCGGGCGTAACCTGGCCTACCGGAAGGAACTCTTCTACCAACAGAAAGGATTCTCCGCACACCTCAACCTGCAACGGGGAGACGACGATTTGTTCATCAACCACGTGGCTACCCCGGAGAACACGCGGGTAGAAACGGATGCCAATGCCATTGTGCGCATGCAGCCGCTTCTGCGTACCAAGGACTGGAAAGAAGAGAAAATAGGCTACGCCTCCACAGCACGGCTGTATCATGGAATGCAACGCTGGCTGGCCGGTTTTGAGACCCTGACCCGCCTGGCATTCCACGCATCCTGGATAGCCGCGATGGTCATCGGCATTCTGCACTTCCACTGGCTGGCAGCAGGCGTCGCTTTTCTTTTGTTCCTGTTCCGTTTCACCATGCAGGCAGTCATTGTCAACAAGACTGCCCACGACCTGGAAGAACAGCGCAGATATTACTTCACACTACCGGCTTTCGACCTATTGCAGCCGATACAGTCTTTACGTTGGAAATGGTACTGTCTGTTCCGCAAGAAAAGCGATTTTCTGAGAAAGTGATTCTCTTATTCGTAACGGATGGAAGTTGCCGGATGGATGCGTGTAATCAGGAATGATGGGCCCAGCAACATCAGGACCGAAGCCAGCAATGTGCCGGCATTCAGCAGCAGGAACAGCCAGATATTGAAAGATACCGGAACAGTAGCCATGTAATAGGTTTCAGGGTCGAGCTTGAACAAGCCGGACCAGCGCTGCACGAAATAGAACGCAAGGCCGATTATGTTCCCCCAAAGCATGCCTTTCCCAATGAGGAAGACCGAAAACCAAAGGAAGACTTTACGGATGGTAAAGTTATTGGCTCCCAAAGACTTCAGCACGCCTATCATGGAGGTACGCTCTATGATGATAATCAGCAGGCCGGATACCATGGTGAAACCCGCCACCCCAATCATCAGAATGAGAATGACCCAGATGTTGACATCCAAGATGCCCAGCCAGGCAAAGATTTGGGGATTGAGCTGCTCTACATTACGGACGCAATACTCGGCACCATAGCGGTCGGGATTCTCATCCGTATCGGCAGCTATCTCATAGGTGGTTTCTTCCAGCTTGTCATAATCGCGTATTTCCAGCTCCACACCGCTCACCTGGTCCGGCTCCCAGTTGTTCAGGCGATTCACCAGATAGAGGTCGGTAAGCAGGAATAGGTTGTCGTATTCGGAGAAGTTGGTTTGGTAGATACCTACAATCTTCAGGCGGCGAGCACGCACATCGTCCTGGATGAAGTAGGTGTCTATCTTGTCACCAAGTTTCAATTGCAGCTTGTTGGCAAGAGACTTTGAGATGACTACGCGGTTGGACGAAGCGGAATCGCTGAATTGCGGAAACTCCCCCTCCAGCAGATGGCGGTGGAAAAAGGTGCTGTCATACTCCTGCCCCACACCTTTCAGCACCATTCCCTGAAAGGCATCGGCGGTCTTTATCATCCCCGGCTTGGTGGAGTAGCGTTGTACATGCTTCACTTCGGGATAATCGGAAAGCGCAGCCATCATGCTGTCGCCCACCACCACCGGGCGCGTCTCATAAGAGCGTGCAGCATCCAAGTTGCCTATCTGGATATGGGCACCGAAACCCACGATTTTATCCCTCACCTCGCTCTTGAAGCCGACAATGACGGACACGGCAATAATCATCACCGCCAGTCCGAGAGCAATACCCACCATGGCAATAAGGACAGCCGGACGGGAAACTTGCTTGCCCGGCTCCGAGTTGCGATAAATGCGCAACGCTATAAAGCGAGATAAGTTCATGGGTCATTATTTTTTAGGCGCAGATTACACGGAAGATTTGAAACAAACGTCTTTATCTTAAGTTTTCCGTGTAATCCGCGTAATCCGCGCCTAATGAATTATTTCATTTTATTCGGTTCGTCCTGGATAGGCTTCCAATGCTTTTTGCAATACAAACAAGGCGCGGTTCAAGTCGTCTTTCTTCAGTACGTATGCGATACGCACTTCGTTGCGACCGGAACCCGGCGTAGTATAGAATCCGGACGCAGGCGCCATGAATACCGTCTGTCCCTCGTATTCGAACTCCGACAGACACCAGGCACAGAACTTGTCCGAATCATCTACCGGAAGCTTTGCCACCGTATAGAATGCTCCCATCGGGATGGGCGAATATACGCCCGGTATACGGTTCAATCCGTCAATCAAGCATTTACGGCGTTCTACATATTCATCGTATGTGTCGCGCAGATAATCCTCATCGGCATCCAGCGATGCTTCTGCGGCAATCTGGCCTATCAACGGAGGACTGAGACGCGCCTGGCAGAACTTCATGACAGCATCCCGGATTTCCTTGTTCTTCGTTATCAGGGCACCGATGCGGATGCCGCACTCCGAATAGCGCTTGGACACGGAATCAATCAGCACCACATTGTTCTCAATGCCCTCCAGATGGCAGGCAGAGATATAGGGAGAACCCGTATAAATAAATTCACGGTACACCTCGTCCGAGAAGAGGAACAAATCGTACTTCTTCACAAGGTCGCGAATCTGGTTCATTTCACGGCGTGTATAGAGGTAACCCGTAGGATTGTTGGGATTGCAAATCAAAATAGCACGCGTGCGCTCGTTAATCAACTCCTCGAACTTCTCTACCTTGGGCAACGAGAAACCCTCTTCGATGGTCGTGGCAATGGTGCGTATCTTGGCTCCGGCAGAGATGGCAAACGCCATATAATTGGCATAGGCCGGCTCGGGAACAATGATTTCATCCCCCGGATTGAGGCAAGCCAGGAAAGAGAACAACACCGCCTCCGAGCCGCCGGAAGTGATGATGATGTCGTCTGCAGTCAGATTGATATTGTACTTTGCATAGTAACCCACCAACTTCTCGCGGTAACTGCGATATCCCGCACTGGGACTGTATTCCAGAACTTTCCGGTCGATGTTCCGTATCGCTTCAATCGCGACTTCCGGAGTAGGCAGGTCGGGTTGACCGATGTTCAGGTGAAATACATGTATACCCCTCTGCTTGGCAGCATCTGCCAGAGGAGCCAGTTTTCTGATAGGAGATGCGGGCATCTCCATTCCGCGAATAGATATTGTTGGCATGAGGTTTATTTACTATTTGACGATTTATGATTTACTATTTAATAGAGTATTTATAGGTGATATTGCTATCACTTTATCATTAAAGTTGCAAATGTAGCGAATTATTTGAAACCAAAAGGAAGGCAAGACCATAAAAACTTTAAAAAACTTATCTATCGTAAAAACTCTATGATATGTAAACAGAAACTTGTATCTTTGAAAAAGCAAACGAGCCAAGTAGAATCAATTGTAAATAGTAAATAGTCAAATAGTAAATAACACCATGGTCATCAACCTTATAACTTTTGCTTCCATACTGCATAAACAAGCATCAGTCCGTAGCTCCCACGAAGTGATATTGACTGAATTGGAAAAATACTTTACCGTCAACTTCATTGATTACAAAGACATAGACAAGTTATCACCCGATGACTTCAGTATTATATTCATTGCCACCGGAGGTGTGGAACGGCTGGTAATCCAGCATTTCGAATCCCTTCCCCGCCCCGCCATCCTCTTGGCAGACGGCATGCAGAACTCACTGGCCGCCGCTCTCGAAATATCTTCCTGGCTGCGCGGCCGGGGAATGAAAAGCGAGATTCTTCACGGAGAGCTCCCCGAGACCATCAAGCGTATTTTTGTCCTGCACAGCAATTTCGTGGCACAACGCAGCCTTTTCGGCATGCGCATCGGCGTAATGGGCACTCCGTCCAGCTGGCTCGTTGCCAGCAATGTGGATTATCTGCTTGCCAAACGCCGCTGGGGTATCGAGTACACAGACGTCTCATTGGACCGCATTTATGAATACTACGGACAGATAACGGACGACGAGGTGGGCGAAGCATGCGCCGGACTGGCAGGAAAAGCGCTTGCCTGCCGAGAGGCAAGCCCCGAAGACATGATAAAAGCCATGCGGCTGTATCGAGCCATCAAGAGGATTGTAGAGGAAGAGCGACTGAGCGCCATTACCCTCAGCTGCTTCCGCCTGATAGACCAAACGGGAACCACCGGCTGCCTTGCCCTTGCCTTGCTGAACGACGAAGGAATCATTGCCGGATGTGAAGGCGATTTGCAATCCGTCTTCACCATGCTGGCCGTAAAAGTGCTGACGGGGAAAAACTCCTTCATGGCCAATCCTTCCATGATAAATGCCCGTACCAATGAAATCATATTGGCACACTGCACCATCGGCATCGCACAAACGGAGCAGTTCATCATACGCAACCATTTTGAGACGGAAAGCGGCATCGGTATTCAGGGAATCCTGCCGACGGGAGATGTAACCATCGTAAAATGCGGAAGCGAAAGCCTGGACGAATATTACCTGAGCACCGGCACGCTTGTTGAGAATACAAACTACATCAATATGTGCCGCACCCAAGTGCGGATAAAAATGAACTCCCCTGCCGACTATTTCCTCAAGACACCGCTGGGCAACCACCACATCATGCTGTATGGCAATTACGAGGATATATTGGAAGAGTTCCTGCAAGCCAATGCCTGCAAACGGATTGAATGATTACTCGTTCGCATCCGGTATCACCACCTCGAAACGCGTTCCTTTTCCCAACTCTGAGGAGACCGAGATAGAACCATGCAGGCGGTCTACGATGGTCTGGCAAATGCTCAGCCCCAAACCGGCGCCCTGCGTAAAGCTGTCTTCTTTGTAAAAGCGTTCGAAGATATGTTTCTGGGCGTCTTCAGAGATACCGCTTCCCGTGTCTTCGACAAAGATGGTGGTATATCCTTCCCGGTTCGTGACATAGCCGAAGGTGATGCTGCCCGTTACCGTGAATTTCTTGGCATTGTTTATCAGGTTGTTCACGACCTGCTTCAAGCGGACGGAATCGGTGATGACCAATTTGTCTTCCCCTTCCGGAATCTCTATACGCAGCTCTACATCCCGAGGCATACTCAGACGCTGGGATTCATGGACCTCCTGCATGATAAACGCCAGGTTGAATGCTCCGAACTTAAAGTCCATCGTGCCCGATTCTATGCGCGAGAGGTCCAGAATATCGTTTATCAACGCCAGCAGCAATGTACAGTTGATGTTGATTGTTTCGACGAACTGCTTTACCTCTTCCGGAGAAAAAGCGTCCAAATCCTTCAACAAATCCGAGAAGCCGACAATGGCATTCAAAGGGGTGCGTATCTCATGGCTCATATTGGCAAGAAACGCAGATTTGAGCTTGTCGGCCTGCAAGGCACGGTCACGTGCGGCAATCAAGGCCTCTTCCGTATCCTTGTAACGCTGGATGCTCTGGCATACTCCCAATACCATGTATGGGGTATCAACCGTCAGTCCGTCATAAGCGGTACTGCGGAACTCCCACCATTCATAGCTCCCATCCGCACTCTTCAACCGGAAACTCATCCGTGAATTGATTTCATTGCCCAACAGAATGGCATCAAAATTCCTGCGCGTATGCAGCAAGTCTTCCGGATGTATAAGGGTGTCCATCTCATCACGTGCCAGCAAGTCCGTATCATCGGTATACCCGAAACGGCGCAGCAATCCACCCGGGAAATGGAAACGGTTCATATGCATGTTGTACTGCCACGGATAAATGGAGCTTTCCTCCACCGCCATATTGAAGAAGCGTCTCTGCATCTCTTCTTCGGAGATATTGCGGCATACAATCGCCATTCCCGTCATCTTTTCATTGGCAAAGATAGGTACTACCTCGCCGGAAACGGGGAAATACGTTCCCTGATGGTTTTCCTGCATGAAGGCTTTCTCCGGAATAGAAATAGGTCTCTTTCCGGTACGTACTTTCTTCAACAAGTCCTGCAGGATGTTTTCTCCATTCATGTAAATCCTGAAAATGGAGCCGGCCATCTGCCCTTCATAGAAACGGGACGTATAGGTTTCGGAAGAAAGTCCCAACATCTGTAACAACGGACGGTTGACAAAATGGATGCGCAGGTCGGTATCATACGTAATCAAGCCGTCGCGAATGGAACAGAAGATATTGTCGAACTCGTCGCGCTGCTCCACCAGGCGGTGCTGTATCAACAAGCGGGTCTGGGCATGTATGCGCTTACGCGACTCCCTGCGGTTGGCACGGAAAAGCCAGGCAACCAGCAGCACCAATGCCCCGACAATCAGCGAATAGAACAGAATGAACCAGACACGGTAACGCTCCATCAACGGTATATTCAAAATGATGCCCTTGCTCTCCGCACGGTTCGTGTCCACACGGAAAAACTGCAACTGTTTGTAATCGAACAGCAACTTGCCCCCAAAGTCCTTTACTTCCAATGAGGCGGGTGACTTGCCCTTCAAAATACTTGCAGCCTGCCGGCCGGCAGCAAAAGCATCCTCTCCGGGAACGGCATCATACACACACAGAACACCGTTCGTCATAGCCAGGTTCTGGCTGGTAAACACGGGGGCCTTCAACTTCAAGGAAAGAAAGGGAATCCATTTGGGAGCAATGACAATATGCTTGTAGGCATTGTAGTCATAGCAAATGGAAGTGATGATAGAGTTCAAGGACTTGGCCTGCACATTCAGCACTTTCAACTCATGCTCCGGATAGTTGCTCTTTATGCGTTCCCAGGATTCCTCCACAGCCTTAACCCCTTTAAGGCTCAGGAAACTGCTGTCGGACAGACAGACCAACTCCCTGCGGGAAGGAAACATGCGGACAGCCGCATCCAGCAAGACATCGAAATCCGTTTTCGAAACATAGCCGGAGACGTTGGGCATTCTTTCAAAGACTCTCTCATCCGGGTATTTGATACCCGAAACCACTACCGGTATCTGATAAGGAAGGGAATCACCGCAATGGGTCAATGTGAAGAAAGCCTCATCGCTGGAGGTCACAATCAAGTCCGTTTTCCGTTGCCTGGCACGCTCGCAGATGCGGCGCATGATGAAGCACTCGGAAGCGAAAGACCAGTAATCGGCATTCAGATATTCAGTAGTGATATTGGCTTTAACTCCCCCCTTGTCCAGTCCGTTCTCCAAATTTTCTGTCAGAAGGCTGTGCCAAGGAGTATTTTTTGTATAGGACTGTATGAAAAGTACATTGTACGTACGTTCCGTAGCCGAAAGTGTTCCCGACATCAACCACAACAAGCCTGCAAACAATGGAAAGAAAAGGCGTTTCATCATAATATAGATTTTGTATACTCAACGCAAAACTCTTATTCGTCACGCAAATATACAAGTTATATTGAGAATGAGCACAGATTATTCAAAAAAAACTCACTCATCGTGCAATGCTTCGGCAGGCTGTACCTTCATGGCCCGTGAAGCCGGATACCAGATTCCTGCAATCACCATCAATGCCATCAATATCCAGACAATAGAAACGCATATGACAAATCTCCCCCAAGTGGCATCCGTGGCTTCCGTAAAAGTGACATCTGCCATAACCATATTGATACATATCATCAAAGCGGGGATGGAAGCAAGTGCCAACAGCAGCAACCCTTCACCCAGCAATTGCCAGCGTATTCTTCCGCGGCTGCTGCCCATGGCCATGCGCAAAGCAATCTCGCTGCGGCGATGGCGGGTACGGAACCAAAAAGTTCCCATCAGCCCGATGAATACATTGAAAACAAAGAATATCACAATGAGCCTTGCGCTGCGGATATACGGGGTGATTCCTTCGGCAGCATCCCGCTCTATCTTCTGGTCCTTATAGCTCTGTATGTCGAAAAGATAGAATGGAGCGACCTGCAGCTGCGACATCATATCCTGATAAAAACGAGCTGCAAAATTATCCGTATCCGCCTCCGGACGTATCCGTAGGGAGATGAACGGGAGGTACTGGTCCTCATAGAACCAACCGGGGAAAGGAGTCAGGACAAAAGGTCCGTAACGGGCATAGTCATCCGTCTTCTGCAAGGCACAGACTGCAGAGACACGGTAACGGAGACCTCCGCTGTAATAATCCAGAAACTCGCGGCCCACCGCCCCGGCACTTGTCTGAAAAAGACTGTCTGCCAAATCACGGGTCACCACGGCAGGCAGAGGACTGGCAGTGGAATTCCAATCCGAGACATTCCCCTGCAACAGCGGAATGCGCATGACGTCGAAATATTCGGGAGACACATAGCGCACTGTAGTCTCGACAACATGCACGCTGTCCGTCGTATACCCCTGGTAAACACGCCCGCGGGTATAAGTATCGGTACCCAGCCACGTGGCAGCACTTTCCACTGCAGGATATTGCCTGATACGCCGGAGCACTTCCTCCATCGGCTTGAACCAGAAGGTCTGCAGGCTGTCTTCCGACGTGCACGGCACTATCTGTGTGGGATTGCAGGAAATCCTTATCTTATAGACATGCTCCAAATCATACCCCTTAGGCTGCCGTTCTGCATGGGCAAAGCCATAGAGTACATCCACACAATACCACATCAATGTAAATACAATCAACAGCTCGGCAAACAGCCAGCCGTTACTGCGGCGCTGGTTCCATATCTGGTGTAAAATAGAATGTATCATACTCGTTACTGTTTTAATTGGGATTCGTTTATCCGCTCATTCTCCGCCAAGAACCTCGGCTATAGGGCGACGGGTGGCATGCCAGGCAGGAATAAACACAGAAAGCAGGTTGAACAACAGACACACCACCAATACAGCCACGAAAACCGCAGGACGGAGGAAGAGCCAGACGCTTACATCAAAATTCGTTCCGGGAGCACCATCGCCAAGCATCCAGTCCTTACCCAGCCATAGGAATATGCACGAAAAGAGAAAACCGAGCAATGCGCCGGCAAATGCCAAGGCCAGGTTCTCGCGGAGCAACTGCACCATCAAGGTAGAACGGCTGGCGCCGTATGCTTTCCTTACCGCAAGCTCAGCCATGCGACGGGACATTTGCGAAGATATAAGTCCGCTGACATTGATAGCGGGCACAATAAGCAATATCAAACCCAGGATGATGCAGGTTACGGCAGGACTCATCGTGTCATTACGGAAGAACTGCCGTTCCGTATAGGTGCTGAGGTCGGGAAGCTCCAGTTCATATTCGACCAGTATCTCGTTGAAGCGGGCAAGCGACTGTTCTATCTGCCGCTTGAGTTCCTCTCTGCCGACACCGGGCTTGACAAGGGCCACAGCCTCGAAATCTCCCCGTAGCCCTTCACTGCCCAGACCGGAATCCCGGGTGGAATAAGGCATCCACAACTCTCCATAGGCAAATGTGAACAGAGAGCTCACATCCTTGGTGACCCCGACAATGCGCTTAGGGCGAAAGTTGACAAAATAATTTTTGCCAATGGCTGCTTCGGCAGACCCGAAAGCTTCGCGGGCAAGCTGTTCGCCTATAACCACGACATCCCGGCAAGCATCGAACTCTTCGGTACTGAAAAGACGGCCCGCCACAAGAGGGATATCGTAGACACGCCAATAGTTCAAATCCACCTGACGAACCGTACGGCGCATTCCCCGCACGGGCGAATCCCCACAGTATCTAAGATAGGTAGGTCCCAGATAGGTGACAAGTTCCGCACCCGGAAGTTCTGCAAAAATAGCGTTGACAGCCCGATAAGACATGCCCGTATTGGAATTGCTGTGGTCGGACTTGCGGTAAGAGTATCCATAAGAAGAATATACCATGCTACTGCGGTGCGACTCGGGAGCTAAGTCAGCCGTCTGGATGTCATACACCATGTAAATGACCATGACAAAGGTGATGCTCACTGCCGTACCGATGACGGAAACAGCACTGAAAAAGGGATTCTGGCGGATAAGAGCTAAAATTTGTTTCATAGCTTTCTATTCATCGTGCAATGCTTCGGCAGGCTGCACCTTCATCGCCTTGCGGGCGGGAATACCTATACCGATGACAATCATTAGGGCAATCAGCACAAAGCTGATGGCAGCACATAGCAGCAGGCGGTCCCACTCCAACGTCGTACCGTTCCTCCAGGAGTTCAACTCCAGGTGTGCAAGATTATAATCGATGAGCAATGCAACGGGGGTGACAATTGCCAACAACAATATCCCTTCACTAAGCAGCCGGCTGAAGATGGCACGGTCTGTCGCTCCATGCGCTTTGTGCAGTGCTATCTCCGAACGGCGTTGCTGCGTACGGAACCAGAATGTTCCGAGCAAGCCGAGGAAAATGTTCAGCAGCAGGAATCCCATACCCATCACATAGTTACGGATGTCATTGGTCCATGCCTGCTGGTAGTTGCGACGAATATCCTTGAAAGAACGTATCTCCGAAATGAAGATATTGCCTATGCGGAACTGGCTCTCACTGTCTGCCTTCAGCCTCTCAATGAAGTCATTGTCCTGCCCTTCACGGACGCGGACACAAAGTTCGAGACCGATATAGTAGAAACTCTGCTTCACCATCATGGAATATGAGCTTCGCGCCTGGTCATAATCGTGATAGCGTACATTTTGCAGTGCAGCACCCAGCCGGTAGGTCTTCGTAGTATCACCAAAAAGATAGAACCGCTGGCCTACGAGATCTGTCATCCGGCGGTCGTATTTCCGGTAGAGGTTATCCGAAGCCATAAACTCCCCGCGCTCCAACATTTCAGCCAATTGTTCGGGTGTCTCGCCACGCGTGCCCCGATAGCGGAATACACGGGGAAAGTCCGGTGTCACTAACCTGCGGATGGTCCAACCGGGAGAACGCAAAGTGTCATAGCTTACTTCAGCGCCTGAATTGCTTCCGTTGTAAGGATATGAATTCTGCGAAAGGCTGACCGCTTCTATCTCCGGCCGACGACGCAGACGCTCCAACAACTCGGCTATGTCATCGTGGGTCTGCTGAGAGGTATGCCCGGCTATGTAGTCGGGACTTTTGGGTGTCAGTTCCCCCAACTCTATAAGGTAGCAGTGCTCTATATTAAAGCCTCTCGGCTCCAGATAGGTGGCGGCGCGCGTGTAGAGATAGTCTACCACGTACCACATCACTACACTCACTACCAATAACTCCAACACCAACCATAGGTTTGAGAGCCATTCATTCTTTATCTGTGTAAGAAGTTTCTTAGTCATTTTCTTCAATGATTAATGTTTTGTGATGGAGTTATTTATGCAAACGTCCGCCCAATGCATTTACAATCCCTATTCTTGATGCACGCCATGCGGGAATACCGGAACTTAGTAAGTTCAGCACAAAGCAGAACAACAACGCCCAGCCAAAGGTGGAGCCATGCAGCAATATGCTCGCATCCACTGCCGGAGGACTCAGCGTCTGGCTGAATTCCTGCGCAAACAGCAGTGTATTTCCCAAATAAGCGAATGCTACACTCAGCAACAATCCCATCACCCCTGCCAGCAATGTCACCACCAGATTTTCTGCAATGATTTGCCCCATCAGTTCCAGTCTCGTTGAACCGAATGCCCGGCGCACACCAATCTCTGCCACACGCTGGCGCAGACGGCTCTGCGTCATCGAGCTGAGGTTGATGGCAGGAACAATCAGTAGAATGATGAAGATAATGAGACGCTGCCTGCGTGCCTGGTCCACGTCCGGTTCGATGTTGGCAGCCATTCCTGCGGCATTTTTCTCCTGGTCATAAGGACGGTTACGGTAAATCAACGAATAACCATTCTCGCCAATTACAGTGTCGTACTCCTGACGGCGGCGTTCCGTCTCCTCACGAATAGCGGGAAAATCATCACGGCTTTTCGCCAGAATGGTAACGCTCATCATCCCCATATGCTCATCACTCCATGTGCTTTTCGTTATCTCAGTAGAAGTATAGGGCACCCATACCTGCGCATAGGCAGTGTTGGCCAAAGTAGAAACATCCTTCACTACACCGGACACTGTATAAGGAGCATGGTTCAAAAGGAATTCGCGACCAACAGCCTCCGTTGTCTGGAATAACCTGCGCGCTACACTTTCCGTAATTACCGCTACGGGTAGTCCGGCATCGAATGTAGCCTGGTCATAAGGTTTCCCGGCAACAAAAGAGAAATCAAACACACGCCAGAAAGTATCATCTGTCTGCAACAGGTCGATACCCGTTGCAGGTTGTCCCGGCAGATTCACGGGGGTAGAAATGACCATACAGGTATAAATCGTTACTGCTTCGGGGGTCTTCAGCGATTTGAAGCACTCAAGCGCAGTCTTTATCCCCATCGGTCCGTTGGAACTGTTTCCCTCTCCCCAGCTTTTGTTGGTGATGCTCATATAATGCACATGTAGAAAGCGGTCGCGGTTGCTCTCCGGAGCAAACGGAGCTACCTTCACCTGCTGCATCATCACCACCAGCATGATGAGGAAGATGGCAAGTGCCGTACCGGCTATGCTGACGGCACTAATCATCGGTTGCTGCCGCAACTGTGCCCAGGCTTGTGTGAAGTATTGCTTTATCATATTGATATTTACGATTAGACGATTTACTATTTACGATTGGTGTTACCGCTACTCAACGGCCCACCTTCAGGTTACATGTATTCACTCCGCCTATGCCTCCTTTAGAAATGTCAGCATGCCCGGCAGTTCCGCTCAAAGTGACGTCACCCACACCACTCATTCTGGCAGTCAAATAATCGCAGACTACATGAATATCGGCGCTACCTACTCCGCGTAAAGTAACTTTCAGCTCGTCACACGTCAAATCGGATACATTCACTTCACCCACTCCCTTTACCTCAAATGACACTTCATCCAGTTTCAAGGGCTTCTCACAATTGAATTCCCCTACACCGGTAAACTCCACCTTCTTCAAATCAGGAGCCGAAATCCAAATGGTCACGCCATCTTTCTGATTTCTCATGCTCTTGTTTTTCCTATCCTTGAAGCCTATCAGCAGACAGCCGTCCTTCACTGTGGTTTCTGTATTCTTCACGTGCTTCTCCTTACCTTCAATCTTGAAAGAATAAGTGTCACTCTGTGTAAAATAAATTGTTCCCACAGACGTTATCTCAATGGACGAAAAGGCATCCACTTTGCGCACTTCACTCACTTTGGTATCTTGTGCATAAACACTCAGCATACCTACAAATGTCAATATCAATGCAATGATAATACCTACTATATTAGTTTTCATTTTTCTTCTTTTTTATTGTTAATCCTCTATTGTTTTTCATACTACTCTTCATGCAACGCCTCTGCCGGCTCAATCTTCATAGCCTGCCGTGCCGGAAACCATATTCCAATCACTACCATCAGAGCTATCAGTAACCAAGCCCCTAGAGAACCTGCAAGGAAGCGTATCACACTCCACTCTATCGGCCAAGTGGATATGAGAGAGGTACGTCCTATAGTAAATTCCGCCATCCCCACATTGTAGCATACAACCATGGCAGGCAATGTCACTAACGCCAATAACAGTAACCCCTCACCTATCAGTAAACGAAACACACCGCCACGCGTACTGCCCATCGCCATCCGTAGAGCTATCTCCGAACGGCGGCGGCGAGTACGGAACCAGAAGGTGCCTATTAACCCCAAAAATACATTCACCAGCAGGAAGAGCACCACCACAGCCTGACTGTTCACCTTATCCGTATCGCCATTCATCACCTCGAACTGCAACTGTTGTTCAGTATAGGGAGCGGCATCTGCCACAAACGCATTGTCCGTGTCCAGTTTAGGCGCTATTTCGCGCAGAAACTTCTCCCGATAATCCGGTCCGTCGGCAGCAGGCTTCACGCGGAAAACAATCTGCGACCAATTGTCGGCAAACTCTGCCTTAATCATATTCTCTCCCAAATGATAAAAGAACCAAGGTTCCTCAACTCCATAACGATAGGAACGGAAAGCACCGGTCTTCCCCATCTGCTTGATGATTGTAACAGAATCACCATTACCTAACGGCGTAGTCTGCGAAAACTCCGGCATTTTCTTACGAAAACGTTCAAAAGCGGCATTACTCAGTGTCACATTGTTCCATCCTGCGGGAGTGTCCCGGAACGGGTGACGCGGGTCCTCACTTATCCGGAAAACATCCATATATCCTCCAGTCGTATAAATACAGCGTCCTTGCACCCAGGAAGTATCTTGCACAACCAACGCATTGTAACTATTACTGCCACTCATCGGAAGGCTCCAATAACAAAGGGCAGCTGCCTCTACGGAAGGCTCTTGTTCCAATTTCGCCAATATACCCAGATATTTATCGGCATCAGTCAGACTCGTATCCCGACTTTCTCCACCTACAACGGTGGATAATTTATAGACATGTTCAATATTATAACCCAGCGGACGGTAGAAAGTATATTTCATGCATCCCAGTGAGTCACAGAGGAACCACATCACGATGAATACCAAGAACAATTCAGCCAATACCCAGCCGTTACTGCTGAAGCGTGCCTTTATCATACGTAAGTTATGTATCGTAAATTTCATATCAAGTACCTCCTTCTATTTATCATTCAAAGAATCTACAATAGTGCGCCGTGCCGCTATCCATGCAGGCAGTGCCGCACTCAACAGATTGATGACCACACAGAAAACAAATGCCAGCAGGAATACCCACGGACTAAACAGCGCCTCCATGTTCAAGCTGAACTCGCCCGACGTACCCACATTCTGATTATTGGTGAACAGCCACATACGCATGGCATATACTGCCAAATAACTGAAAAGCAGTCCCACTACTCCACCCAGTAATGTCAACATCAGATTTTCGTTCAGTATCTGCCGCACAAGCACACTTTTCGTTCCTCCAAAAGCCTTACGTACACCTAATTCAGTAATACGTTGCTGCATGCGGCTGTTACTCAAGCCACACAGATTGAGTGACGGTACCAACAAAATGATAAATAAAGCTACAGCATATTGAAGATAAAGCATTGTCAAGTCTGGCCCTACATTAGCCCATACGTGGTTGACGTGCGCCACGATATTGTCCGGCTGTTCCATGATGTCTATCTGTTTATTACCCAATCCGGCATTAACACGTTCCACCTGCTTGGCAATGCCCTCCCGGATGGCAGGAAAGTCATCGGATGTACGTGCCAATACAGCAATCTGCATGCCTCCCAAATAACTGTGGACTCCGGTAATTTTCAGTTCGTCGGCACTGTACATACCCCATACTTGTGCATATGCATCCTTAGCAGTGACGGAAACATCTTTCACCACTCCCACGATACGCGCAAGTTCCCGGTTCAGCAGGAATTCCTGTCCCACTACATCTGTACTTCCATACAGTTTCCGCGCTACAGACGCACAAACTACTACAGCCTTGCTTTCTCCAGCACGGTCGGCTTCGCTGAAGCCGCGTCCGGCAAGAAACTGCATGCTGAACACTTTCCAGAAGTCGGGATCTGTCCGCATAGCATCCACTTTCACCCGATTGTTACCGTCAGTCAACGAAGCCAACGACAAACCGGCTGGGGAAAATGCCGTACAGTATTCCACTTCGGGCACCGGCTGCACGCATTCTTTCATAAATGCCGCCGAAGGATTACTCCAATTATTATTGCCGTCCTTTTCCTTGTCGTATACGTGCATAGCGGAAAAGTAAAGACACCGACTGCGGTTCACTTCCGGTTCCAAGTCAGCATATTTTGTCTGCCAAGTAATCACAATAGCCATAATCATGGTGATAGCAAAGGCCGTACCCAATATGGAAATCGTACTTAGCAGCGGATTCTGCTTCAAGATTGTAAAAGCTTGTCTTACGGTTTGCATTTCATTAATTGATAGTTGATAATTAATAGTTGACAGTTGCTAAGCAGTAATTATTCCACCTGACGTCCGTCAAAGAAGCGGACGGTACGTGAGGTCTGTTTGGCCTGCTCTTCATTGTGGGTCACCATCACGATGGTACGTCCGTCTTCCTTGTTCAGTTGATGCAACAGTTCCATGACTTCGGCACCCATCTTGGAGTCCAGGTTACCGGTGGGCTCATCGGCGAGGATTATCTCCGGATTGCCGATAATGGCGCGGGCAATGGCTACACGCTGGCACTGTCCGCCGGAGAGCTGTGTAGGCATGTGGCGCATGCGGTGGCTCAAGCCGACCTTCTTCAACACCTCTTCCGCCAAACGACGGCGTTCTTTGGCAGACACCTTTCTATACAGCAAAGGCAGCTCCACATTATCCAGCACATTCAGCGAATTAATCAGATGGAAAGACTGGAACACAAAACCCAGCTTCTGGTTACGGAAAGCAGCCAGCTCCTTGTCCTTCATGCCGTCTACTTTCGTACCGGCTATTTCGATGGTGCCGCTGGTGGGTGCATCCAATAAACCCATAATGTTCAGCAACGTAGATTTTCCGCAACCGGAAGGTCCCATGATACTGAGAAATTCTCCCTTGTTCACTTCGAGGTTTACATTTTCCAATGCCACGGTTTCAATCTCGTTTGTACGATAAATCTTGTTGATGCCAGTTAACTTAATCATAATGGTAAGTATTTAATTGTTATTATTCTGTTCTGTTTCTATTCCGCACAATTTCTGTTTCAAGAGGTCAAAAGTTGTGCCAAAATCGTTTATTATTGATTATCTGCTATTTATACATGCAGTAAGGTGTCCGAAAATGAACACCTTGTCCGTTTTCATCTATTCGTCACGCAGGGCTTCCGTAGGTGGAATGCGGCTGATGTTGCGCGCCGGGATATAGATTCCCACCAACACTACCACCAGCAGTATCAGAAAGATGACGAGCGACACGAGCAGATAATGCGAGGTGAAATCCGACACCCAATAGCTCTCTGTGCTCTCCACCCAATTCTGCCCTTTGGCCAGCCCTTCTTTCAGTGCATATTGCAAATAGAGCAGAAAACCAGTCAGTGAAGCGACCACGGTCAATACCGTGCCTTCGCCCATCAGCAGGCGGACAATGTCGCTGCGTGTAGCTCCGAACGACAGCATCACTCCCACTTCCTCGCGCCTCGTACGTGTCTGCAACCAGAAGGTACCGATGACACCCAGACAAAGATTCACCAGGAAGAAAGCCGCCATCGCCAGATTACGGCGGTAAATCGGTGTGGAATTGCTGGCTTCGCTCTCCGTTATAATCTGCTCATAGGAACGGACACTGCGAGCAAACAGATTGCCCCGCCTCATCTCCTTCACCATCCAAGGACGGAAATCGTGCAGAACGCTCCATGCTGACACCCTCTTTGAGACGTACCAGGATATGGGCACTTTCAGGGATATAACTTGTATCGATGGTAAGCATCGGCATAAATGCAACGGGGACGGGACGCCACTCGCTATACATCTTCATGGCTCCTATCGTACCGACAACCGGCATGTACAAGGTATCTCCATGGTCTCTGCTTATACAGCGTTTGCCATGCGCGTCTTTGGTATGGAACAACTGTTCGGCAGCATTCTCCGTCAGTACAATGTCATTCGGGGCATAGGCGTAGTCGGACAGCTGTCCGGGTGTCCGCCCCTTACCGGAACGGAAACCATACGTATCGAAAAAGTTCGTATGAGGCAAAAATTGTATCATCATAATAGATAAGGGAATCGTATCCCCTTCGGCAAACAATTGACTATTCGAACTTCCCGAAGAATTGGGATAACAGAATCCCAGCACGGGAGTGGCCGATTCCACACCGTCAAAGTCCTTGACATAACGCACCAAATTATAATAGTTGTCCACCAACGTAGCAGAGTCCTGCGCTTCGGCATCGTATCCCGGTGCCTGGGGCTGCAATGCGCCCAATGAAATGAGGCAAAGCCGCTCCGCATCATAGCCCAACGGGATATTACGATCGTGCGTGACCACAATCACCGGGTCCAATACAACCCAACTGATGATACTCACCAATATCAATTCGGCCAACAACCATCCGTTCTTGCGGCGGCGCGCCCAAAGATTCTTCCATATTAACTTAAACATACCAACCTCCCGTGTCTTATCGTTTTTCATTCAGTGAGTTCACAATCGGTTTCCGCAAGGAATACCACGCCGGTATAAGGGCCGACAACAGATTCAGCACGACGCACAGCGCCAATGCGGCGAGAAAAACCAGCGGAGCAAACAGCATTTCACCCGATACGCGGACCTCCACTCCTTCGGGTACCATATTCGGCCAGCTGTCGAATACCGTAAATATCCACTCGCGTCCCACGTAAAGTGCCAGCCATGCCAGCAGCAAGCCCAATGCTCCGCCCAGTGCGGTCAGCAGCAGGTTTTCCCACATCACTTGTGAAAGCAGTATCTTACGTCCGGCTCCAAACGATTTCCGCACGCCCATCTCTGCCAGACGTCCCTCCATACGGCTCGATATCATGCCGCTCAGATTCAGGGCAGGCACCAACAGCAATACGAGCAGGACAAGCAGAAAGTGGCGCACTGTGGCCCAAAGGTCAAACTCCATACTTGCATAAGTCTTGAAGACACTCAACAGATGGGAGGTGGGCTGCTCCCAGAAATCTACTTTCCATTCATCGGGATGCATAAGATTCTCCTTGCGGCAGATTTCCTTTATCTCAGCCCGCAGAGCATCTCCCTGCTTACTGTCCTGCACCAGAAAGGTAGCACTGAAAGCTCCCAGATAGGGAAGGTCGTACTTGGGAGTGCTGTAATCGGGCGACACCGTATAAGGTATATAAAGCTGTGCATAGGATTTAGAGGTGAGGTAACTGGCACTGCGCACCACCCCACAAACCCGATAGTCGATATAGTTCAGGCTGAACGAGCGTCCTACGACCTCTTCCGTCGTACCGAACAAGCGGCGTGCCAAATCATCGGTAATGACAGCAGTGGAAATGCCACTTGCCAGGTCGGATGCCGTGAATGGACTACCTTCCAGGAATTGGAAAGAATATATCTTGAAAAAAGCAGGGTCTGTCAACTTTACCATAACCGGAAAATCACCGCTGCAGTCGGCAGGCTGTATATAACTGTTTTCCGACAAATCATTATGCAGCTCGGCCGAAACGACAAGGGCATTCTCTACGGGATAGAACCAGTCTTGCAGTGCCTTGTAGGAAACAGCCCATTGCATGGTCCTGGTATTGTTGCCGCTTCCCTGCGTGAATTTTGAATTGCTGAGGTAAAGCGTATTCATGCGGTTTGCCTCTGGATAGACGGGCGCAATCTTCGCATAATACACCACCGCCATAATCATTGTCATGGCAATGGCCAGCCCCGTACCCACAATGTAGAGCATGCTGAACAGTTTATTCTGCTTCAACAGCTCCCAGGCTTGTTTCAAGTAAACCTTTATCATTTTAGCTTCAACTTATTCTTGTTCTTATAGTTACTCATATCGCTCACCACCACTTCATCACCCGGTTGCAAGCCACTGACCACTTCTACAAACTCAAAGTTGGAATCGCCCAGCTGCACCTTGCGCTTTACAATTTCCTTGTCGGAATTGCGTACAAAAAGTTCATACTCCCCACGTCCCACATAATAGCTGGCATTGGCTATGCGCATCACGTCTTCCTTCACTGCATTCATCACATAGACGTCGGTTTTCAGACCGGAACGCAGTCGGCGGTTGTTGTCCTCATTCAACTGCACGGTAAAGGAGATGACGCCATTCTTTGAAAGCGGAGTAACACTGCTTACGGAACCTTCCAGCTTTTCGCTGCCAATCTTCACAATGGCCTTGCCGCCGGCAGCCACACGGTCACCGTAAGTATCGGCAATCTCGCCTTCCACCTTGAAGTGACTCAAGTCGGAGATGACGGCAATCTGTGAGCCTTCGGGAACCTGGGCACCAATCTGATTGTTGATATAAGTAAGGATGGCCTTCCGGGGCGAACGCACCTGCGCATCGTCGAGCGTACGTTTGGTTTCGGCCAGTGTCTTTTGGAACATGCTGAAATCCAGTTCCTGCACTTGGTATTCCGCAGCCAGCACTTCCTTCTCGTTGGCATACTGCTGCTGTAATTGCTCGTATTCCAGTTGTGCTACATTGTAGCTCAGTTCGGCTTGGCGCACTTTGTCGGTGGTGCCCGAACCGAGGCTATCAAGGTACTGCTCGTTACGCAGTTCCACCTTCATGCGGTCCAGCTTCATGGCGGAGACTTTGATTTTCATCTGAAGGTCGGTCAGCTTGGTCTGGTTGTCAAGTTTCAGCTGTTTCAGCTTGTAGCTGCGCATCTGCTCTTCATCCAGCATCTTTTTGTAGTCGGTTTCGGCACTCTGTAAGTCCAGTTTCAGGATAGGGGTACCGACATCCACACTATCACCACCTTTTCTGTACACTTCCAAAATGCGGGTATTAATAGGCGAATTTATAATTTCCTCGAATGCAGGAACCACTTTTCCGGAGGCACTGACACTGACTTCAATCGTACCCTTGCCTACTTTGGAGAATACAAGGTCTTTCTCCTTCACTCCCGTACGCATCAATGAAATGAGTACACTGACCACTACGATACCTGCCACGCCGATAGCACCGTAGCGGATGATTTTCTTATTGCGTTCTTTATTACGCACTTCTTTCGGAATTTCTCTATCCATATCTTTAAATTTTATTGTTTGCGAACATAACGCTTAATATATACTAAATCCATGCCAAAATCATAACCCCCTGAAAGTAAGCGAAAAGACAAAAAAGAAGGGTGTCCGTTTTCGGACACCCTGTACATTTTCGGATAGCTTCTTTATCTTAATCTCAAGCGGTCTCCCACCTCGGGCACGTATTCCGCATCCTTACGATTCATCTTATAAAGGTTCTTCAGACGAATACCGTACTTTTGGGAAATGGAGTGCATGGAATCGCCGTCCTTCACAATGTAGACAGTATGGGGTTTGGCAGCTTTCTTGCGCTTTTCTTTCAAGTAGATGATGTCTCCCGCCTCCAGTGTGTATTCTTTATGGAGGTCGTTGTATTTCACCAGCTTCTTCCAGCTGATGTCAAACTCCTTGCCCAACACCTGGAAGGTGTCTCCGTCGCGCGCCACGACATAAGCTATATCGTTGGCAATGTACACCTGATGCGGATTGGCCAGCCAAGGTTTCTTTTTCAGTTCCTTCTCCCAACTGCGGACATCGTGTTTGCTCATGCCACGGCTGTCGTACTTATACAGTTCATAGTCCTCAATAATGGTTATCAGGCGGTTGGCATACGACGGGTCGGTAGCATAGCCGGCCTTCTTCAAGCCGCGCGCCCAACCCTTATAGTCCGTAATCTTCAGTTTGAAAAGAAAAGCATAACGTGCTCCCCGTTTCAGGAAATCGGAATGGTCTTCATAAGAGTCTTTCGGATTGCGATAAGCGCGGAAACATTCATTGCGGGCATCGTCATCATGCCTCACCGTCCGTCCGCGCCAGTTGCCTCCACACTTGATGCCGAAGTGATTGTTGCTCTTGCGCGCCAGCTCACTGTATCCGGCACCGCTCTCCAACAGCCCTTGGGCCAGCGTGATGCTGGCAGGTATCTTATGACGTTGCATCTGCTCCACGGCAAGGGGAGCATACTGTTTGATATACTCATTGTAGCGGGCATTCCGGCGTTGTGCCTGCACTGTTGTAATGGAAATAAAAAGAAATGCTATGATAGCAGTCAGTCTGAAAATCCGTTTCATGCTTAAAATGTTGAGTTCTGCACAAAAGTCCGTAAAAGAATTGAAATAACCAATCTCTTTTCTATCTTTGTAACATTAATTACAATATAACCCTTTGCCTTATGAAAGAATTAAATATCGAAATCGCCGTCAAGATATACGACTATGAAGAACTGGATGCCGCCGACCGCGAACTGATGGATGCCGCCCGCGAGGCTACCAACCGCAGCTATGCCCCTTACTCCCACTTCTCGGTAGGAGCTGCAGCCAGACTGGCAAACGGTATTGTAGTGACCGGCACCAACCAGGAAAACGCCGCCTATCCTTCCGGGCTGTGTGCAGAACGCACCACCCTATTCTATGCCAACTCCCAACATCCCGACCAGGCAGTAACCACCCTCGCCATTGCTGCACGCAACGAGCACGACGAGTTCCTGGAGTCTCCCATCCCGCCCTGCGGCGCCTGCCGGCAAGTGATGCTCGAAACGGAGAAGCGCTTCAAGCAGCCAATGCGGGTGTTGCTGTATGGCAAAAAGGGAATCTACGAGCTGAAGAATGTGGGAGAATTACTGCCACTCTCGTTCGATGCTTCGGCCATGAAGTAACAGAACCAATAAAGTATTAACATCGTGTCTGCAGGAAGTTAATTTCTTGCAAACACGATATTAACTTCTTGCCGACACGATATTAATATCGCAAAAAGCCTTTGTTATTCAGTGGAAATCATTACCTTTGCGCCCACTAACCAATTAATTCCACCGATGAGAATATCCGACTAAAGACAACACATTTCGGTAAACATCACTATCAACATGCTTTTTCAGACTGAACGCTGAGCATCACCTATATAGATGTTTAGCCAATACTGTGTTTGTCTGTACCCCTCCCCCTTCGAGAATTTCAATTTCGGGGAATGCTTGCATCTCCCCTATCATTCTTACTTCTAAAAACACAGTAGAAACTTATGAGCTTTATCATTAAAGACCTTAGCTATATCCATGCAGATAAGGAAATCTTGTTTTCACACCTCCACTTGAGTATCAACTCCGGAGATAAAATAGCCCTGACCGGAAATAACGGTTGCGGCAAGTCTACCCTCATGCGCATTTTGGCAGGAGACTTGTCACCAAGTTCGGGAACGGTGCTACGCCCCGAACATCTGTACTACGTGCCCCAGCACTTCGGACAATACGACCGGCAGACAATAGCACAAGCTTTGGGAATCAGCCACAAGCTATCTGCCCTGCATGCCATCCTAAGCGGTGACGCTACCGAAAAGCACTTCAATACGCTCAATGATGACTGGAACGTGGAAGAACGCGCCCAGGCTTCTCTCGACAGCTGGGGACTGGACGGTATCACACTCTCCCGTCCGATGGAAGGACTTAGCGGCGGCGAAAGACCCGCATCTTCCTGGCAGGCATGGAGTTGCACAACCCAACAGCCATCCTGCTGGACGAACCGACCAACTATCTGGACGCGGATGGACGGGAACGTCTGTATAACTTGATACGACGGACATCGGCTACCGTGCTCGTCATCAGTCACGACCGCACGCTACTGAATCAGTTGCCTGCCATCTGCGAACTCTCCTCCCAGGGATTGACGTATTACAGCGGAAACTACGACTTCTACAAAAAACAGAAGACCCTGCAACAAAACGCCCTCACCCAACAACTAGAAGAGAAGCAGAAAGCCCTGCGCCTTGCACGCAAAGTGGCACGCGAAGTAGAAGAGCGCAAAGCCAAACAGAATGTGCGGGGAGAAAAAGCCTCCATCAAAAAAGGGATTCCCCGCATCCTAATGGGAGGACTGAAACAATGCGGAAAACAGCAGTAGCAGACTCAGCAGCATACATGCGGAGAAAGCGGAAAAGCTGCAGACGGAAATGGCAGGCATCAAAAGTTCACTGCCACAGACAGACAAACTGAAAACAGACTTCAATGCCTCTCATCTGCATGTGGGGAAGGTTCTAGTCAAGGCAAAGGACGTCAACTTTCATTATCCCAGCCTCGTGGCTTCTCCTATGGAGACAACCCGTCCGGAGGCAGTAAAGGAGCTCTGGTCTTCCTCCCTCACCTTCCAGTTGAGAAGCGGCGACCGCCTCAGCTTGAAAGGAAAAAACGGCAGTGGAAAAACAACCCTGCTGAAACTCATCATGGGCGAACTGCACCCCACCGGCGGAGTGATGGAGCGTGCCGACTTCACCTCCGTCTATCTGGACCAGGAATACTCCCTCGTCCGTAATGAGCGCAGCGTACTCCAACAAGCAGAAGCTTTCAACCACCGCCACCTGCCGGAACATGAAGTGAAAACCATCCTCAACCGTTACCTCTTTCCCCGCGACGTGTGGAACAAGCCGTGCGGCAAACTGAGTGGCGGCGAAAAGATGCGCCTCTCCTTCTGCTGCCTGATGATTGCCGACAATACCCCGGATATGTTCATTCTGGACGAACCCACCAACAATCTGGACATCGAGAGTATAGAAATAATAACGGCAACGATACGCGACTACGCCGGCACCGTAATTGCCATCAGCCACGACCGGGAGTTTCTGAAAGACACCGGCATCGAACGGGAGATACTTTTGGAATGAATCAGTAATTTAGGTAACAACAACCGTAATTTGTATACTGCCATTCTCATAAAACCTGCCTATTTTTGCAGCACGTAATCATTTACTAACTAACGAACAACGAATATGAGCAAAAAAGTATTAATCCTCTCCTCCAGTCCCCGCAGGAATGGAAACTCCGACCTCTTGTGCAATGAATTCATGCGCGGTGCCGCAGAGGCCGGACATCAAGTAGAAAAGATTTTCCTGAAAGACAAGCACATCAACTACTGCACGGGATGCAGCGTATGCAGCATGTACGGCAAACCCTGCCCGCAAAAGGACGATGCCGCCGAAGTGGTGGAAAAGATGATTGCCGCCGACGTCATCGTCATGGCAACCCCCGTCTACTTCTACACCATGAGCGCGCAGATGAAGACACTGATTGACCGTTGTTGTGCCCGTTACCTTGAAATAAAAAACAAGGAGTTCTACTTCATTATCGCCGCCGCCGAAGAAAGTGTCCCCATGATGGAGCGTACCATCGATGGTTTCCGTGGCTTCCTCGACTGCCTGGAAGAGCCCAAAGAATGCGGCACCATTTATGGCGTGGGTGCCTGGAAGGTGGGCGAGATAAACGACAAGCCTTCCATGCACGAAGCCTACGAGATGGGAAAAAAGGTATAAAGAACGAATACTAACCGCTATACAATACATTTATGCTACGTACCATCAGACTGACCCTTGCCGTCATCTTCTTCGCACTCATCACGCTGTTGTTCCTCGACTTCACGGGAACACTGCATGCCTGGTTCGGATGGATGGCGAAGATACAATTCCTGCCGGCCGTGCTGGCACTGAACATCGGTGTAGTACTGTTTCTTGCAGTGCTGACCTTGGTATTCGGACGCATCTACTGCTCCGTCATCTGCCCGTTGGGAGTATTCCAGGACATTGTTTCCTGGCTCTCCGCCAAACGAAAGAAAAACCGTTTCCGCTACTCGTCCGCACTGAAATGGCTACGCTACGGTGTGCTGGGAGTATTCGTACTTGCCATTATCGGCGGACTGAACTCTTTTGTCGTGCTGCTGGCCCCTTACAGCTCATACGGGCGCATCGTTTCCAGCCTTTTCTCCCCACTCTACCAGTGGGCAAACAACGGACTGGCCTACCTGGCCGAACGTGCTGACAGCTATGCCTTCTATGAAACGGATGTATGGATGAAGAGTCTCCCTACCCTACTGATTGCCACGGTCACTCTGGTGGTCCTCATCGTGCTGGCATGGCGAGGTGGACGTACCTATTGCAACACCATCTGTCCGGTAGGTACAGTGCTTGGCTTCCTCTCGAAGTATTCCTTGCTGAAACCGGTGATTGACACAAAGAAGTGCAACAGTTGCGGACTTTGTGCCCGCAACTGCAAGGCATCGTGCATCAACATCAAGGCACACGAAATAGATTACAGCCGTTGCGTGGCATGTATGGACTGCATCAACAAGTGCAGGAAAGGTGCCATCACTTACACACGCCGCAAGCCGGCCTCCGCTGCAGTCTCCCAGGAAACCTCCGTGGCACCGGAGCAGGTAAACGACGCCCGCCGCGCATTTCTCTCTACAACTGCCGTGTTTGCTGCTACGGCAGCCCTCAAGGCGCAGGAGAAGAAAGTGGACGGTGGACTGGCTGTCATCGAGGACAAAAAAATCCCCGAGCGCGCCACTCCCATCACTCCTCCGGGCTCACTGAGCGCCCGCCACTTTGCACAACACTGCACAGCCTGCCAGCTCTGCATATCGGTATGTCCCAACCAAGTGCTCCGTCCTTCTTCGGACTTGACAAAACTGATGCAGCCGGAAATGTCCTACGAACGCGGTTACTGCCGCCCCGAATGCGCCAAGTGTGCGGAGGTGTGTCCTACCGATGCCATCCATCTGACGAGCCTCGCCGAGAAATCGGCCGTCCAAATCGGTCATGCCGTATGGATTAAGGAGAATTGCATCTGCATCACAGACAAGATGGAATGCGGGAACTGTGCCCGCCATTGTCCGGCCGGTGCCATACAGATGGTTCCTTCAGACCCGGAAGACGAAGCCTCCATCAAGATACCGGTAGTCAACGCCGAACGCTGTATCGGATGCGGAGCATGCGAGAACCTTTGTCCGTCGCGTCCGTTCAGTGCCATTTATGTGGAAGGCCATGTGATGCACAGAACTGTCTGAAGCAGCTTTATCATCCAAATATCCATTTATAATTTCAGTCCTATCACAATGAAAGAAGACAATAAGAACAAGATAAACCGCCGCGATTTCTTCAAACTCGCCGGTGCAGGAACGCTTGCCTCGGCAGCAGCCCTATACGGCTGTTCGGGCAACAAGAACAACGGGGAGAGCGAATCGGCCGCGCTGGGCGAGATATCAACCGACAAGATGACCTACCGTACCAACCCCAACACGGGCGACCGGGTTTCCCTGCTGGGATACGGATGCATGCGATGGCCCACCCGGAAACGTGCCGATGGGAATGGAGACGAAATAGACCAGGAAGCCGTGAACGACCTGATAGACTATGCCATTGCCCACGGAGTGAACTATTTCGACACCTCTCCCGCCTATGTGCAAGGTCTGTCGGAGCGCGCCACGGGCATTGCCTTGAAACGCCACCCACGGGAGAAATTCTTCCTTGCCACAAAGCTGTCCAACTTCAGTCCCAGCACGCACAGCCGCGAAGAGTCCCTTGCCATGTATCACCGCTCCTTCCGCGACCTGCAAGTGGACTACATCGACTACCTCTTGTTGCACGGCATCGGCATGGGCGGCATGGAAGCCCTCCGTTCCCGCTATCTGGACAACGGCATGCTGGACTTCCTGCTGAAAGAGCGCGAAGCCGGACGCATCCGCAACCTCGGATTCTCCTATCATGGAGACATCGAAGTCTTTGACTACCTGCTCTCCCGCCACGACGAACTGAAATGGGACTTCGTACAAATCCAACTGAACTACGTGGACTGGCGACATGCCAAAGAAGTGAATACCCGCAACACGGATGCCGAATACCTATATGCCGAGCTGGTGAAGCGCAACATTCCCGCCGTTATCATGGAGCCGTTGCTGGGCGGACGCCTATCCCGCCTGAACGACCACTTGATGGCACGTCTAAAACAACGCCGCCCGCAGGAGAGCGTGGCTTCCTGGGCCTTCCGATTTGCAGGTACTTTCCCCGATGTGCTGACCGTACTGAGCGGAATGACGTACATGGAGCATCTGCAAGACAACCTGCGTACCTTCTCCCCGCTTGTTCCATGTACGGAAGAGGAGTTTACCCTACTGGAAGATACCGCCCAGCGAATGCTGCAATACCCCACCGTGCCGTGCAACGACTGCAAATACTGTATGCCGTGCCCCTATGGGCTGGATATTCCAGCCATCCTGCTGCACTACAACCGCTGCATCAACGAGGGCAACGTGCCGCAGAACAGCCAAGACGAGAATTACCGCGAGGCACGCCGCGCCTTCCTGATAGGCTATGACCGCAGTGTTCCCCGTCTCCGCCAAGCCAACCGCTGCACCGGTTGCGGCCAATGCAACCCGCACTGTCCGCAAGGCATCGACATCCCGGCGAAACTGCAGGAAATAGACCGGTTTGTGGAAGCACTGAAGCAGGAAACCCTTTAACGGACTTATCTTCAACCCTGGTTGTCCATTTTAAGGATTACCAATCATATACAGATTCTTCTTTTTTGTATAACTTTGCAAAAAGAACCATAGATAAACGATGAATAAAAAGATTTTAACCGCAATTTTAATAAGTATCGCCCTTCCGGGTAGTATGCTGTCCGCACCTGCCGACAGCCTCCGGCTGAAAGCTACAAGCTTGATGAAGTCGTAGTGACCGGGACAAGAAATGAAACAGACATCCGCCACCTGCCAATGACCATCTCCGTAGTGGGCCGCCAGCAACTGGAACAGACCTACCAGCCCTCCATCCTGCCTGCACTGACCGAGCAGGTGCCCGGACTTTTCACCACAAGCCGCGGCATCATGGGCTACGGCGTATCCACGGGAGCCGCAGGAGGCATGAGCCTGCGCGGGATAGGCGCCGGAGTAAACGCAGCCGGAGGACCTACGACCAGCCTGCTGGTGCTGATAGACGGACACCCGCAATACATGGGCCTGATGGGGCATCCCATCGCCGACGCCTACCAGAGCATGATGGCCGAACGGGTGGAAGTGCTGCGCAGTCCCGCCTCCGTCCTCTACGGGTCCAATGCAATGGGCGGGGTTATCAACATCGTCACCCGCAAGATGCAGGAGGACGGGGTGAAAACCAATGCGCAGATAGGATACGGTTCCTACAATACCCTGCAGACGGAAGTCTCCAACCGCGTGAGGAAAGGGCGTTTCAGCAGCGTGGTGACCGGCTCGTACAACCGTACCGACGGACACCGTGACGACATGGAGTTTGAGCAGTATGGCGGCTATGCCAAACTGGGATACGACTTCAGCGACACCTGGAAGCTGTGGGGCGACGTGAACATCACCCGCTTCAACGCCTCCAATCCCGGCGAAGCCGACAATCCGTATATAGACAACGACTCGCGCATCACACGCGGCATGACCTCCTTCGCACTGGAAAATCGTTACGACTGTACTTCCGGCGCCGTGAGCTTCTTCTATAACTGGGGCCGGCACAGAATTAATGACGGCTACCATCCCGGAGAGAGCCCCAGAAGTCGCACTTCAACTCCAAGGACCGGATGCTGGGCATATCGTGGTATCAAAGCGCCACGCTCTTCACCGGCAACCGCCTGACCGTAGGTTTCGATTACCAGCACTTCGGCGGAGAGTCCTGGAACAAGGTTGTCGCCATCGACGAGGCAAAACCCGGACAGCAGATTGGTGACCGCATCCCCGGCGTGGACAAGCAGATGGATGAATTTGCAGGCTATGTGGATTTCAGGCAGGACATCAACAGTTGGCTTTCACTGGACGCCGGTGTCCGCATAGACCACCATTCGCACGTAGGCACGGAATGGATTCCCCAAGGGGGACTGGCTTTCCATCTGCCGCGGCAGGCAGAACTGAAAGCAATGGTGAGCAAAGGATTCCGTAACCCCACCATCCGGGAGATGTACATGTTCCCTCCACAGAACCCCGATTTGAAAGCGGAGAGCCTGATGAACTATGAACTCTCCTTTACGGGGCAGCTTTTGGGAGGGCCCATGTCCTATGGGGTGAACCTCTACTACATCAACGGGGACAACATCATCATGACGGACCCTGCCCTGCGCAAGAACGTCAACTCCGGCGAGATAGAGAACTGGGGTGTGGAAACCAACCTCGGATACCGCATCAACCGCCACTGGCAGATGAATGCCAATTATAGCTGGCTGCACATGGAGAATCCGGTACTGGCGGCTCCCGAGCACAAACTCTATGCCGGTGCGGACTTTACGCAAGGACGTTGGGGCCTATCTACCGGTATACAATACGTGAAGGGTCTCCATACCTCGGTCACCCCGGGTAAGGAGAAGCAGGAAAGCTTCGTACTCTGGAACCTGCGTGCCAACTACCGTCTGTGCAGTTTTGCCGACGTCTTCGTCAAGGGTGAAAACCTGCTGGCACAACGCTATGAAATCAATGCAGGCTTCCCCATGCCGAAAGCTACGGTGATGGGAGGCGTAAATATCAACTTTTAATACTGTTGCGAAGGAGTGTATTCCACCCGATAAATGCGGTCGAAGAATGGTGCCCACTCATTGTCCGTGATGCCAATCTGCAGACCGTAGAAGTGTGTACCAGCTTCCCGACAACGGCGAATCTCCTCCATAAAGGCAGGTGAAGAGTGAGGAATCTTGAAATCGCTGACCCAAAGCACATCGGCATTCATATACTCCTTGCCTTCTTTGAGAAGGTGGAACGTGGCTTCCAGCATGCGGGTGGCATCTGTATCCCCGCAAGCTGTCTTTGAGAAGAATTCGAGCAGCCTTGCCCGCTCTTTCCTTACGTCAATCGGATGGATGGAGACGGAAAAGGCTATCAGAAAGCAGTTCCGCCGTTGACGGTCGGCTATCTCCAGGAGCTTTATCAGCAGGGAGTGGGCAATCTTCTCCGGCTTGCCAGCCATGCTTCCCGAGGTGTCCAGACAGACAATCATCGGACCTTTGGGACGGGCGGGCTTGGTTTCGATGCGCCGGGCAGGCTGCATGATTTCCGATTTATAACGGAAGGTCTGGAGCTTGCGAGTAAGGTATTTGTAGACGAACAAATCTTCCAGTTCACTGTCGGCGGAATGGGCAAGCTCAATGGGAAGCAGGGCATTGAGGTCGTTGCCGGTACTGATACCCAGGATGTCACATTTGGAGGAGTGCTCCATTTTGTAGACGTTTCCCTCGGCAACGCGGATTTGCTCACGTCCTTCGTCGTCTGCCATACGCCCCATCTTGCGGGCCACTTTCACTATCTCGGGGCAAGAGCGCTGGATGCGCACGATTTTCCGTATACGCTCAAAGTCGACAGTATTCCACAAGCCGCTCATCATGCCCCAGGTCTGGAAGAATTCGTCCTTATCCACCCGGTTCTGGCGGATGTACTCGGGGATGTCTTTCAGATTGGAACGGAGCCTGCGCTCGAGGGCATCTTTGCGGAAAGCAATCTCTTTCTCCTTTTCTTCGTGCATCTTCAGTTGGAAGGCGTCTTCCCAGTCGTCCACCATTTTCTCCCAGACTTCATCGTCCGCATATCCTCCTTCTGTACCGAAGTGGCTGCGGTAGAAACGGGAGTCGAAGCCGTACTCCCGGTATTTGTCGGAAATCTGCTGGAGCAAGGCTTGCCAGCCGTCTTTCCGCTTTGCCATGGACCATTCCAGCACGAGCTTCATCCCGGTCCGTTCCGACTGGCTTTTCCGGAGGTGGTACCTCTCCTTCTCCAAGTTCAATTGGATGAACTGAATCATGGTGTCGTAAAAGATACGTGCACAGACCTCATCGCCCAGCACCTGCACCTTGACCATGGAGTCGTTCATCACAGAGAGTAGATAGGCATACAAGGGCTCGGTATCCGTCTCTGCGCACTCTCCGGTGGCAACGAAACGGTCCAGTGCCTGCACATAGAAGGCGGTGTCATATCGGGTGACGGTGGTGTTCATCTTCTTCTTGGTTACTGGAGGATTATTCGTCTCCATATCTCAGTTTGCGCATGTCCACACGCGCCCAGGCTATTTCCTTGCGGACGATGGAGACGTATTGAGCTACGCTCTTTTTGTCTTCTTCGGAGACGAAAAGGTTGTCGGACAAATCTCTTACCAGGCGGTCTATGCTGGTGGCGGCGGCGTCCAGTTCCGTCTCGTAGTCACGGTCGGTGACGGAGAGGTTTCCCAGCCAGAGTTGTTGCTCCTCACCTCGTTGCAGACGCCGCATGGGGAAGCGCACACCGTTGATGTAGAGATGCTTGTCGTCGCGGTAGAGGGTGACGCGTTCGGTGCCTTCCTCTTTCACGGCGCCGGTGTCGGCAAAGGCGCGGATGATGGTACGCTTGGGATTGATGGGGTCGGCATACATTACGCCCAAGGTGGGGGCATCTTTGGCGCTGTACTCCTTCAGATTTTTGTAGTCCACGATAAAGATGTAGGTGTTGCCCGTACCATGTTTCTCCACCTGGTAGTAGAAGTGTTCCGTTATCAGCAGGTCATCGTCCCTACGGTCGCCGGCAAGGCGGGCTTTGTCGAGGGCTTCGCGCACACGGCTGACTTTCAAATCGGATTTCAGCGAGGAGGCGATACCAGCAATCTGTTTTGTGTGGGACACGAATAAGGCACGGATAACGATGTCACGGATGGCAACGCTCTCATCAGGCTCACTCCATAGGCAGTGGTAGACGGGAAGCAGGTCGGTCATGGAGACTTCCGTGCGGCCGTGGACGAAGGCGGAGGTCTTGAGCAGCTTCACGATGTTTTTCCAGCGGCGGTCGCTGACGTAGACATTGCGGCGCAGGTCGGAGTCTTGCATCTCTACGCTTGTCAGTCCGTGGCGAATGGCTGTGATGCAGGAAAGAACATCGAGAGGCAAGGTTACGCGGCGTATCTCAGCTTGCCATTCGGCATACTCGCGGTCGGAGATTTGCCATTCGCAGGCAGTCGTTTCCGGATGGTCGGCAGAATCGTCCAGCAGCATTTTGTAGAAAGACTCTTCCTGCTTGACGCAGGTGCAGAGAATGCGGATAAGGAAGCGGTCCCATAGGGCTTCCAGTCCCTCGCCTTGAGCGGGCAGTTCGTTACTGGCAGCTACGAGCAGTTTGAGGGGGAGATGCAGTTCCTTGTCGCCGTTGCGGAAAAGTTTCTCGTTGATGACGGTCAGCAGAGTGTTCTGTATGGCAGGGCCTGCTTTCCATATTTCGTCCAGAAACACGACATCGGCTGTGGGCAGATAGCCGTCGATGGCACGTTCATACTTGTCGGATTCTTTCAGTCGGCTAATGCTGACAGGACCGAAAATCTCGTCGGGCGTAGAGAAGCGGGACATCAGGTATTCAAAGGCACGGGCATCTGTAAAAGCCGACTTTAGCCGCCTGGCTACCATTGACTTGGCTACTCCCGGAGGTCCCAGGAGCAGGATGCTCTCGCCTGCCAGAGCTGCCAGCAGGGAGAGGTTTATTTCAGTTTCTTTTTCGTATACTCCCCGGTTCATTTCGGAAAGGAGGAGACGAATGCGTTGGGTTATTTCCACAATATGATTTATTTATAGTCAGTACTCATGTATAAAGAAAAGTGTGTAAAGATACAAAATAGTAGGGAAATCAGAGAGAGTCTTATTAAGATTCACTATCTTTGGAAAACAAATACACACAGACACGCACACACACGTTGTGATTTGCTTTCATTTCCTATATCTATTACCATTTCTACCTGGAGACAAATTGTCCCCAGGTAAGTGACCAGTTCTTCATCGGGTCAGTCCCTATTATTGGGGATTTAACAATCCCCCCTCTTTTGCCGAAAACTAAAACTTTCCTCCCCAAACACTACCCTTCGTATCACAATATTTTATACCTTTGTTCACTAAGAAATAATCGTCCCATACCCATTTCTGTTTCGTCCGACAGCTGTCGGACGATAATTAAACAACTGTTGGACGATAATGCAACAGTTGTCGGACGATTAGTTTTTAGGAAGAAGAAAATTAATCCGCTTAGCGACAAAAATAATTCCCCGAAGCGACGAGAACTGTTTATCGCTATAAACAAAAATAAATATCTTATGAGCGCGTATTACGACCTTTACGAAACGCCTTCGCCCGACGGGAAAGAAGACAAGAAATCACTCCATGCACGTATCTGCCCGAAAAGGACTTATACCCAAAAGGAGTTTGTGGAACATATCGCAACTTTCCAACATCTGCCCAAGAATGTGATAGGGGCAGCATTGGATGCCTGCATTGACGAGTTGTGCGATTTGCTGGCCAACGGAAACATCGTGGAGCTGGGAGAACTCGGATTCTTCAGCACTTCACTGAAATGTTTGCGCGAGACCGACGACGAGAAAAAGAAAATCCGCTCCGAATCCGTCCAATTCCAAAACGTACACCTGCGCATCAGCAGCACGTTCCGCAACAACATCAAGAAGAAAATGACGTTGGAACGTGTACACTCCACTACCAAGAAATCGAAAAAAGTAGTAGAGACCACCGAAGCAACAAGAAAAGCCGAACTGGAACTGTTCCTCAAGCAGAATGTATGCATCAACAAGAACGAATACATCCAGCTAAGCGGACTAACCAGACATGCCGCCATAGACGAACTGAACAACTTCATCCGGCAAGGGTTCCTGCGCCGCCGCGGAATGGGAAGGTCAACGGTCTATGTGCGACAAGAAAAAGACACAGCAAACGAAATTTAGGGGGGCAAGCACAGAGACACAGAGACATAGAAATTAATTTGAAAAGAATCTCTGTGCCTTTGTATTTTCGTGTTCATCCCCCCCAAAATAATAAAACAACAAACAATGGAAAAATCAACAGAACCCCAACCCTCCACGCAGTGGTTCGTCTTCTTCAAAGACCAACTGCTGCTGAAAAAAGGATATACAGACAAAGGAGAAATAAAATACAGCGTACCCGTCAGTATAGAGCCTCCTCTGACACCGGAAGCCGGAAGTAATATACACGAAGTGTTCCCCCCCAACGGCAAGCAAGTACGTGCATTCGCCTTGGAACAGCCCGTGGCCGAAACCGACGAATGGGTCATGATAGGCCTGCGCGCATCGTACGACTACATCTCGCCGGACGAGTACCGTTCTGCAGGAAAGGCCTTCCAGATACTCTATTGGGACGAGCACAGCCACTTCTGCCCCGTGTGTGGTACCGCCATGGAGCACCAGACCCCCATCATGAAGAAGTGTCCCAACTGCGGCAATGAGATGTACCCTCCCGTTTCCACCGCCATCATCGTACTGATACGCAAAGGAGACGAAATCCTGCTGGTGCATGCCCGGAACTTCCGAGGAACCTTCTACGGACTGGTGGCAGGCTTCCTCGAAGCCGGCGAGACACTGGAAGAATGTGTGGAACGGGAAGTTTTTGAGGAAACGGGGCTGAAGGTAAAGAACATCACCTACTTCAGCAACCAGCCCTGGCCCTACCCCAGCGGATTGATGGTGGGTTTCATTGCCGACTACGAAAGCGGGGAGATAAAACTGCAGGAAGATGAGCTGACCGCTGCCGCCTTCTATTCCAAAGACAACCTGCCCGAAATTCCACGAAAACTGAGTATCGCAAGAAGGCTGATAGACTGGTGGATGGAGAACAATTAAAAATTAAAGAATTAAAAAGAGGGGGGGAAGAAATTTTAAAAAGCAGATTGCGGAAAACACACACTCACAAACGAACAACTACGAATGAAACGACTCTCATTCACATCAACCAATCGGTGTGTAACCGCAATCTGCCTATACTTAACTTCCCTGCAAACGTTTTGTTCATCAACCATCGGGTTTAAGTCTTTATTTAAGTTTTCTTTCAACACAGAAGCAAAAGGAAGAGGCGCAGCCCTCACGGGTTACGCCTCTCCGAACACTATATACACATTTTTTCCTCTTTCCTATCAAATGCCGAGTGACTTGCGCACTGCCTCCACTTTCTTCTCAGCTTCGGCATCGGCGCTGGTATAGCATTTCGGACAACCCATCTCGCCCTTCACCTCGATATAGAACTTAATCTTCGGTTCCGTACCGGAAGGACGGACAGAAATCTTCGTGCCGTCTACAGTGAAATATTGAAGTACATTGGAAGTCTCGGGCATATCCAGCTTGCTTACGTTGCCCTGGGCATCAGTAAGTTCCAGCGTCTTGTAATCCTTAATCAGACTGACAGCCGAACCGCCGATTTCCTTCGGAGGATTGGCACGGAAGTTATCCATCATCGCCTTGATTTCCTCGGCACCGCTCTTACCCGGTTTCACCACATTCACGGTGGTTTCCTTTGAGAATCCATATTCTACATAGATTTCCATCAATACGTCATAGAGTGTCTTGCCCTGGTCTTTGGCCCAAGCACAGATTTCGGCCAGCAAGGAGCAGGCAGAAACCGCATCTTTATCACGGACAAAGTCTTCGGCCAGGAAGCCATAGCTTTCTTCACCACCACCGATATACTGCTGCTTGCCTTCGCTCAGACGGATTTCGCGAGCAATCCACTTGAAGCCGGTGTAGCAGTCGCGCATTTCAATCTTGTTCTTGTCTGCCACAGCCTTGATGAGTTCAGTGGTCACGATGGTCTTCACGATGAAGTCGTTTGGCTGCATCTTGCCCATTGCAATACGGTTCTTGATGATGTAGTACAAGAAAATGAGACAAGTCTGGTTACCATTAATAAGCACCCACTCGCCCTTATCGTCCTTGCAGGCCATACCGACACGGTCGGCATCCGGGTCACTTGCCATCACGATGTCAGCGTCAATCTTCTTGGCCAGCGCAATGGCCATGGAAAGGGCTTCGGCATTTTCGGGATTCGGAGAAACCACCGTCGGGAAATTGCCGTCCTTCACCATCTGTTCGGGCACGCAGTTGATATTCTCAAATCCCCACTCCTTCAATGAGTCCGGAATGAGCACGCGGCCTGCGCCATGAAGCGGAGTATACACAATGCTGAGGTCTTTCTGGCGACGGATGACTTCGGGGTCGATGGAGATGGAGTGAACCATGTCCAGATAAACCTTATCCACTTCCTTGCCGATAATCTGAATCAAGTCCTTGTTGCCGTTGAACTTGATGTCGGCCACCGTCACCTTATTCACCTCGTCTATGATGGCTGTATCGTGCGGAGCGAGCACCTGCGCACCGTCATCCCAATAAGCCTTGTAGCCGTTGTATTCTCTGGGGTTGTGGCTGGCTGTAATGTTGATACCGCTCTGGCAGCCGAAGTGGCGAATGGCAAATGAAACTTCGGGCGTAGGACGAAGGTCATCAAAAAGATATACCTTGATGCCGTTTGCAGAGAAGATGTCGGCAGAAATCTTTGCGAACTTGTCGCTATTGTTGCGGCAGTCGTGCCCCACAACAACGGAAATATCCTTCTTTCCGGCAAAACATTTGTTCAGATAGTTGGACAAGCCCTGTGTTGCGGCACCTACGGTGTAGATGTTCATGCGGTTTGTACCGGCACCCATGATGCCGCGCAGACCACCCGTTCCAAACTCCAGGTCTTTGTAAAAACTGTCTATCAATTCGGTTTTATCTGGATTTTCCAACATGCGTTTCACTTCTGCCTGAGTTTCGGCATCATATGCCGGGGTAAGCCATTTTTCGGCTTTCTCAGTCACCTGCTTAATCAGTTCCTGATTTTCCATAAGACTGTTATTGTTTTAAGGGTTAATATAAACTTTTTTGTAAGACACAAATGTAGAAGAATAAGTTCAAATATCCTAATTTTATTCAGGCATTTTATATCTGTCTCCCGTCTGCTTAACATACTCTTCAAGGAACTCCTTCGGGTATCCCGGGCGGATTACGCCTGCCGGCTGGCCGATGGAATTACGTTCGAATTGACCGTTTTTCATACGTTTGACAACGCCGTCATTATACTTTACGACAAGAAACTCGCCAAGACGTTTCCAAGTATCGAAAGTGCTTTGGGCAGTCATGTTCGTATAGTTGGTAAGAAATGCCTTTGCTTTGGCAGGATCTTTTTCCAGCAGTTTGGCAGCAGCAGCCTCAACGCCTTCCTGCGCTTCGTTGAAGGTTGTCTCCAACTCTGTCTGAGTGGCACGCACGTCGCCCATCATCAAGTCATAACGGGGATAAACCATATTGGCCACCCAGTTGAAAATCCAGAAAGCGGAGTTCCAGGAGAAAGTGATGTAATCGGCGCCGTCCACGCGGGTATAGCATACGGGAACCTTGTCCGTACAGCAGTATACGGGCGTAAATACCGTCATGTTGGCATCATCTGTGCCAAACCACAGTACTCCACCGATAGGGTCGGGCAACTCGGAACGCATCTGTGCCACGAATACGAAACCACTCTGCTGGGTGGAGATGGGACGCTCATTGAAGTATTCCTGGTCACCCACCTTGAAAGAGAGTGGAGAAAGGCGGTACGGGGTATGATACGGGCCTGCGCCGAAATCTTTGCTGATGTCGAGAGGAGTACCTTCATAATGGTCGCGCATGGCGTTCTTCACATCCTGCACGGAAACCTTGCGGTTGGGCTTCACAAACAGAGGCATCGGAGTGTCCGTCTCACCCAATATATAAGGCAGGAACTCGTTGCCGCGGTCGGTAAACATATTGAAATAGCTCCATACACGGGCCTCGCAATAGCGACGGGCACCGAAATCGAGCGGAGCATAGGCATCGGCAAAGCTGAAATCCTTGTTCACACCGTCAAAATAGCCCTTCTCGCGTGCAAAGGAGATGACGTCGGCAGAGTACATGCAGTTCTCCTTGTCGTTCATGTTGAACTGATGAATGCGGCTCTGGTTGGCATGAGCGGAGATACAATCATCGGGCACGCGGACAGCTACCCATACGGCACCGCGCACACCGGGTCCCTTGCCAATCATCTCCATAATCCATATTTCGTTGGGGTCGGCGATGGTGAAGGACTCGCCACTGCTGTAATAGCCATATTCCTGCACCAATTCCGTCATCACCTTGATAGCCTCGCGAGCAGTGCGTGAACGTTGCAGTCCGAGATAAATCAGCTGCCGTAGTCGATGATGCCGGTGGTATCCACCAGCTCGGGACGTCCGCCGAATGTCGTTTCACCGATAGTGAGCTGGAATTCGTTCATATTGCCGATGACATTGTACGTCTGACGCGCCTGCTCTATCTGCCCGAGGTATTTGCCGGTGTCCCACTCGTGTATGTCAATCAGCGTACCTTTCTTGTGCATACCAGCAGGATAATGATACAACTCGCCGAACAAACCATAAGAATCGGCAGAATAGGAAACAATGGTAGAACCGTCCGCGGAGGCGTTCTTGCCCACGATAAGATTGGTGCAGGCCAGCGCATTCGCCACGGCTGCCACAACAAACAAGACGGAAAGAGTCAGTCTTTTACTTTTCATACTTCTAAATTATAATGTTACTAAATATTTCAGTCTTTACCATACAAAATCAAACTGTTCGGTAGTACGGTTGCCACAGCCATCCGTCACCGTCATCTCCACCACATGCTTGCCGCCTTTCTCCACATATTTCGGGTCGAGCTCGCACACCAGGTTACCACTGATGGAATTGGGCTTTCCAAACAAGGCATACTTCCCGTCAATCGTACCCCGATAGGTGTTGATGCCGGTTTCCTTGTCCTTGGCCTTGAAGATGATTTTTCCCGTACGTCCCCACTGAGCTTGGTTCACGGGAGTTATCACCGGCGGAACCGTATCCACTGCCACGGTATAAGTCCCCAAATCCCGTATACGCACTTTCATGACACCATCCTCATACTTACCGCCGATGCGGTATTTTCCACCGCGCGCCGTTACGCCCGCCACATAATATTTGGTCATATCCTCTACTGGACGCCGGCGCAAGCCGATACGCAAATCGCAGGCATTGTGCATAGGAATACGGGTATCGTTTAGTTGATAGGTGAAAGCGATGTCGCCACTATCAGCCCGCACGGAGTAGTTCAGCAAGACGTTATCGTAGAGCATTCCTTTCGGGATAACCAACTCCAGCCCCGGCTCCTGCAGATAGTTCACCTTGTCCCACTTGAGGGCGTATTTCTCACGATGTTCCACCGGAGCAATTATCGTCTTCTGCCCCTGGACTGTAAAGCGGACTTTAGAGGTATTTCCCAGCGCATCGCTCAGTGTATAGACAAATCGGTAAGGGCGTTCTTCGTTGATTTCCACCAGTCCGCGATTGCCGTTGGATGCCTGCAGCATGCGAAGACGGTTGCCCGGCTCTATAAAAGACTTCATGTACTGACCGTGTGTCCACGAATTGATATAGCGGTTCTCCTCATAGGCAAAGCGGTCTACCGTACTGCGGAAGACTTCCTCACCGTCCACTTCGAGAATCACCGTCTTCACGCCATATTTATTCCGTACTCCGTCCATATAGTCGTAGGCACGGATGCCTGCACCAATCAGTCCCCAGGCGGTAATGGGTTTCGTTGGATGTGCCGGAAAAGCCCGTCGCGTCTGCTTGCCCTCCACCACTCCTTTTCCCGGCTGTGGAAACAGCATGATACCTTCGGCACGCGGGGCAGTCTTGTCTTTCACCTTGTTCATGAAGAAAGGCAGCGGGTCGATATATTCGTCCGTAGCCGTCTCTATCATATCCAGATGCAGGTGCGGACCGAAAGAGTATCCGGTGTTTCCGCTCAAAGCTATTATCTGACCGGCCTTCACGGGATATTCATCGGGTTCGGGAGTAATTTCCACCTCCCAACTTTCTTTCTCGTACTGCAAGTCTTCAACCCGGCGGGCCACATCGCCCACAAAGGCACTCAAATGGCGGTTTATCGTCGAATAACCATTGTCATAAGCCACATCGAGCACATAGCCCGAACCGTGGGTAACGCGGATACGCGAAATATATCCGTCGGCCAGAGCGCGTACCGGCTTGCCTATGGTTCCACCGGTCTTGAAATCCAGTCCGCCATGAAAATGGTTGGCACGTATCTCGCCGAAGTTACCGGAGAAAGTGATGGGAAAAATCAAAAGGCGGGATGAAGGAGGGCTTGTCTGTACCGGTTTCTTGGGCATAGCCGCTTTGCACACTACCAATAAAGAACAAAAGAGAGAAAAATATAGAATATTTCATATTTTGTACAGTCAATATTATTTTAAATGCATGCAAATATAAAAAGAATAGTTCTCTCTACCTACAGAAAGCTACAATTATCATTGATTAAAACATGCATAAAAATTCTGTTGAAGAACATAGATGCACCGATAACATCCAAGCCGGGAAATCGCTATATTGCGCCATGTTTAACCCCCCAATTAAAACTTTAAGGTTATGATTATCGGAGTACCTAAAGAAATCAAGAACAACGAGAACCGCGTGGGAATGACCCCTGCCGGAGTAGCCGAATTGGTGAAAAAAAGTCATACGGTGTATGTGCAAGCCACAGCAGGCGTAAACAGCGGTTTCTCCGACGATGACTACATCGCCGTAGGTGCAAAGACCTTACCGACCATTGAAGACACGTATGCCGCAGCCGACATGATTGTCAAGGTAAAGGAGCCTATTGCACCGGAGTACAAACTGATTAAAAAGGGACAAGTGGTATTCACCTATTTCCACTTTGCAGCCGATAAATTGCTGACCGAAGCCATGATTGAAAGCGGTGCCGTCTGCATCGCCTACGAAACCGTGGAAAAAGAAGACCACTCACTTCCGCTACTTACTCCTATGAGTGAGGTGGCAGGACGCATGGCTACCCAAGTAGGAGCCCGCTTCCTTGAAAAGCCACAAGGCGGCAAGGGAAAACTGATGGGCGGAGTAACGGGCGTACGTCCCGCACGCGTACTTATCCTTGGAGGCGGTATCGTGGGCACCAATGCCGCACAGATAGCTGCCGGAATGGGTGCCGAGGTACTGATTGCCGACATCAACCTTCCCCGCCTGCGCTACCTGAGTGAAGTGATGCCGAAAAACGTAAAGACACTCTATTCTTCCACCCATAACATCAAGATGGAATTGCCGAACATCGACTTGGTAATCGGTTCCGTCCTCATCCCCGGTGACAAGGCCCCACACCTCATCACCAGCGAAATGCTGAAGATGATGAAACCCGGTACGGTACTCGTAGACGTAGCCATCGACCAGGGCGGTTGTTTCGAAACCTCCCACCCCACCACGCACAGCGACCCTACCTACATTGTGGACGGAATTGTACACTACGCCGTTGCCAATATCCCCGGCGCCGTACCCTTCACCTCCACCATGGCACTGACAAATGCCACCCTGCCCTACACTGTTTCCCTGGCATGCAAAGGCTGGAGACAAGCCTGCAAGGACGACCCGGCTCTGGCGCAAGGATTGAACGTAGTGGAAGGCAAAGTAACATACAAAGCTGTAGCCGACGTCTTCGGGCTGAAATATGAGGCGATTGAGTTATAAGTTATAAGTTATAAGTGATGAGTGATTTGTTGGTATTTTCCTTTCAGCATGGTAGCGCAGCACAATTACCAACAAATCACTCATCACTCATAACTCCCCCCCAACAAAGAATCCTTCTTCCTCGCATACTCCCACCACATAGCGAGCAGTGTGATGCAGAGGTTGAAAATAAACGGAAATTCCTTGGAATTAGTGTGGAACAAGGTCTGAAAGAAGTCTGTAATGAACGGGGACAATAGAATCGCCAGATAATTCATTACCATTACAAAGGCCAGTGCCAAAGTTGTTTTTTCCGGTATAGCCGTATCTACTGTCTCGTCATAAATCAGCGGTTGAATGACACCATATCCCAAACCAACCAACATACATCCCGGTATTATCAGCCATTCTTTAGGCGAAATCCATATCAAGAGCAAACCCGCTGCAATGGACAAAAGGCTGTAAAACTTTGTGTGTTTCCCCATCCACTTCACGATATGCCCCAGGAAGAAACCCGGAGCCATAATGGCAAGGAAGAATAAGGAGATCATCAATCCGGAATTTCCGCTGGAGAAGTGATGGGCCTCCATCAAAAAAGGCAAGTCAAAAGTAACCGCCAGCACTACATACGTAGTGACGCCATAAAACAGCATCAACTGTAGCAGATGGCGGACATGGATGCCGTATTTACCGGGAATCGCACGCTTGGATTCCTCCGGAACAACGGTAGCCGTATCTTCTGTTTTCTGCGGCTGACCGGTATCTCCCTTCAAATACCCGACAAGCAGCAGAGAAACCAACGGAAGCAGATATACCACGAAAGGCAAGTGCCAGTTTACCTCTGCCAGATACCCAGTCACCGCCGTTGCCACAACCAGCGTCACATTGGTGATGGCAGAACTGTAACCAAACTGCTTTACCCTATACTCCCCCGTGAAATAACGTGAAACCAAACCGGTAGACAACGGGATTATCAGTCCCGAGCCAATGCCGAGCAAAGCACTGACCACCATCAACTGCCACATTTTGTCCGAAAAAAAGATAAAGTACCCCACTGGCGGCAAACATCCAAAGCCCCGCTTTCAGCAGACGCACAAAGTCACGTTTCTCGGCCAGCTTGCCCGCCAACAGCACAAAAGGAATTATCAGCAGCGAAGGCAGGGAGGTAAGCATCTGTATATCCAGTTCTGTAGCATATGGAAAAATGGTAGTAAGCTGTCCCAAAATAGGTGATACGGCCAATCCCGGCAAGGAAGTCAATGCAGAGACTGACCAAATGCCGACAAGCGTGATAAGGGGGATTGTACCCCTTCCGGTATTGATTTTCATATAGTAGTATATTAATTAAATGAATAATGTGGGAACAACAAACCTACCTTCAGAATGTTCGTTTTTTAAGATTTTACTACGCTGCCCTTTAATAAACGCCAAATAATGCAAAACCCCGGAACTTTCATCCGCAAACCCCGTTGTTGTGGGAAATTCGACGGGGAAAAGCCCCGCCGCCTAAACCTTTAAAAAACTTATTAATATGGAAGATTTGAATTTCAGAAAAGGAGATGCAAAAACTGAAGTATTCGGTTCAAACCGTATGTTACAACCCTCACCCGTAGAAAAGATTCCCGACGGACCTACTACCCCGGAAATCGCCTATCAGATGGTGAAAGACGAGACCTTCGCCCAAACGCAGCCTCGCTTGAATCTGGCTACATTCGTCACTACCTATATGGACGAATATGCAACCAAGCTGATGAACGAAGCCATCAACATCAACTACATTGACGAGACCGAATATCCGCGCATCGCCGTAATGAACGGTAAATGTATCAACATCGTGGCCAACCTCTGGAACTCTCCTGAAAAAGAAACCTGGAAAACCGGCGCACTTGCCATCGGTTCCTCGGAGGCATGTATGCTGGGTGGTGTGGCAGCCTGGTTGCGCTGGCGCAAGAAACGTCAGGCGCAAGGCAAACCGTTCGACAAACCAAACTTCGTTATTTCAACTGGTTTCCAGGTGGTATGGGAAAAATTCGCCCAATTGTGGCAGATTGAAATGCGTGAAGTGCCTTTGACACTGGACAAGACCACGCTCGACCCCGAAGAAGCCTTGAAGATGTGTGATGAGAACACCATCTGTATCGTGCCTATCCAAGGCGTTACATGGACAGGACTGAACGATGACGTCGAAGCCCTCGACAAAGCCCTCGATGCCTACAATGCGAAGACCGGCTACGACATTCCTATCCACGTAGATGCCGCCAGCGGCGGTTTCATCCTCCCGTTCCTCTATCCCGAAAGAAATGGGACTTCCGTCTGAAGTGGGTACTCTCCATCAGCGTCAGCGGACACAAATTCGGTCTGGTTTATCCGGGTCTGGGCTGGGTTTGCTGGAAAGGCAAGGAATATCTGCCCGAAGAAATGTCATTCAGCGTAAACTACCTCGGTGCCAACATTACTCAGGTAGGCCTGAACTTCTCCCGTCCTGCCGCACAGATTCTGGGTCAATATTACCAGTTCATCCGTTTGGGATTCCAGGGTTACAAGGAAGTACAGTACAACTCTCTGACCATCGCCAAGTATATCCATGACGAAATCGGCAAGATGGCTCCGTTCGTAAACTATTCCGACGAGGTTGTGAACCCGCTGTTTATCTGGTATTTGAAACCGGAATATGCAAGAGCTGCCAAATGGACTCTGTATGACCTGCAGGACAAGCTGTCACAACACGGTTGGATGGTACCCGCCTATACACTGCCTTCAAAGCTGGAAGACTACGTCGTAATGCGCGTCGTTGTTCGCCAAGGATTCAGCCGCGACATGGCAGACATGCTGCTGGGTGACATCAAGAATGCCATCACGGAGCTGGAGAAACTGGATTACCCGACTCCTACCCGTATGGCACAGGAAAAGAACCTGCCGGTGGAAACCAAAATATTCAACCACGGATGCCGTACTCATAAAAAATAAATTAATTTACGATTAAACGATTTACGATGTACGATTAGAGTTTCTCTTGATACGGACTACGTTTAAAGGAGTAATTTCAATCGTAAATCGTACATCGTCTAATCGTACATCACAACGTGTTTATGGAAAAGAAAATATCAATTTCACAAATAAAGGAGGTTGCCCAAGAAGCCTACAATGAGGTGAAGGGCAGCACAGGAGGCAAGAATGCGGATTATATTCCCTACCTTGCCAACATAGACTCCAAACTATTCGGACTCAGCATCTGCCTGATGAACGGGCAGACCATCAATATAGGTGACACAGACTATCGTTTCGGTATAGAGTCCGTCTCGAAGGTACACACAGCCATCCTTATCCTGCGCCAATACGGTGCGCAGAAAGTGCTGGACATGATAGGTGCCGATGCCACGGGACTACCGTTCAACTCCATCATCGCCATCTTGCTGGAAAACGACCACCCTTCCACTCCATTGGTAAATGCCGGTGCCATTTCCGCCTGTTCCATGGTACAGCCAGTGGGAAACTCCGACAAGAAATGGGATGCCATTGTACAGAATGTCACTGAGCTGTGCGGCTCCGCCCCACAACTCATCGACGAACTGTACAAATCGGAAACGGCTACCAACTTCAACAACCGCTCCATTGCCTGGCTGCTGAAAAACTACAACCGCATCTACGATAATCCGGACATGGCTCTCGACCTCTATACTCGCCAGTGTTCTCTCGGCATCACGGCCCAGCAACTGGGCATTGCCGCAGGAACCATCGCCAATAACGGCGTGAACCCCGTCACCAAACAAACGGTGTTCGAAGCCAGCCTGGCACCGAAAATCACGTCGATGATTTCTACCGTAGGCTTCTACGAGCATTCGGGCGACTGGATGTACACCGCCGGCATACCGGCCAAAAGCGGTGTAGGCGGTGGTGTAATGGCCGTATTGCCCGGTGTCATGGGAGTATCGGCCTTCGCTCCTCCCCTAGACGAAGCGGGAAACTCCGTAAAGGCCCAATCGGCAATCAAGTTCATCATGAACAAGCTCGGCCTGGGTGTATTCAACGGTGATAACGTAACGATTACAGAATAAGTTTCTCTTTTTAGTTATGAGTTATAGGTTATGAGTTATTTGTTGGTAGGCACCGTAATCAGCAAATGACTTATAACTCATAACTTATGACTTTATAATGGACTTCATCATGAAAATGGCTCTATCAGAATTTGTATTGCGGGAAAAAGGTATCTATGGCATACTGCATGTCATTATATTGATACTGTCGCTATTTTTAGTTATCAGCATCTCTGTCGACACGTTCAAGGGGATCCCCTTTTACGAACAGTCGGTCTACATGAAAGTACAGTTGTGGATATGCGCCCTGTTCCTGGCAGATTTTGTATTGGAATGGTTCCTGGCAGAGAAGAAGGGTCACTACGTGGCCACACATTTCATTTTCCTGCTGGTAGCTATACCCTATCAAAACATCATTGCCTATATGGGATGGACTTTCTCACCCGAGATAACCTATATGCTGCGTTTCATCCCATTGGTGCGGGGTGGTTACGCCATGGCTATCGTGGTGGGTTGGCTGACGTACAACCGCGCATCGGGACTGTTCGTTTCCTACCTTACCATGTTGCTGGCCACTGTCTATTTTTCCAGTCTGGCCTTTTATGTCATGGAGCATGGTCCCAATCCTTTAGTCAAAGGATATGGAGACGCCTTATGGTGGGCATTTATGGACGTGACGACGGTGGGTTCCAATATCATAGCAGTCACTCCCACCGGACGGGTACTGTCCGTACTGCTGGCTGCGCTGGGCATGATGATGTTCCCTATCTTTACAGTGTATGTAACGAGCCTGGTCGAACGGCGCAATAAGGAAAAAGAAGAGTTCTACAAGAAAGTTGCACAGAAGCCCGCGCCCAAAGCCGACGCTTCCTGAATAGTTAAAACCGGAACTTTCACTTATCCGTTGGGAACAACTCTCCCCAAGTGTTGTTATAGACGCTGATTTTGAATATATTTTTCATCTAAAACCTTAACTTATGGCAAATATTAAACAAACAGTGAAGCTGGGTGTATTTACCCTGGCAATCATGAATGTGACGGCAGTAGTATCCCTACGTGGACTTCCTGCCGAGGCCGTGTACGGAATGAGTTCGGCCTTCTACTACTTATTTGCAGCCATTGTTTTTCTGATTCCGACGTCACTTGTCGCCGCGGAACTGGCTGCCATGTTTCAAGACAAGCAAGGCGGTGTGTTCCGCTGGGTGGGCGAAGCCTACGGAAAAAAACTGGGCTTCCTTGCCATCTGGGTACAATGGATTGAAAGTACAATCTGGTATCCTACCGTATTGACATTCGGTGCCGTATCCATTGCTTTCATCGGCATGAACGACGTACACGACATGTCACTGGCCAACAACAAGTATTACTCACTCGTTGTTGTCCTCATCATCTACTGGCTAGCTACGTTCATTTCCATGAAGGGCATGAGCTGGGTAGGTAAAGTGGCAAAGGTCGGCGGCCTGGTCGGGACTATTATCCCTGCCGCACTGCTGATTATCCTGGGTATTATCTACCTTGCCACCGGCGGACACTCCAACCTGGATTTCCACAGCAGCTTCTTCCCCGACTTGACGAACTTCGACAACGTGGTGCTTGCTGCCAGTATCTTCCTCTTCTATGCCGGTATGGAAATGGGCGGTATCCACGTAAAGACGTGAACAATCCCTCCAAGAATTATCCGAAGGCAGTGTTCATCGGTGCGGCCATTACGGTTATCATCTTCGTGCTCGGTACTTTCTCACTGGGCATCATCATCCCGGCCAAAGACATCAGTCTGACACAGAGTCTGCTTGTAGGCTTCGATAACTATTTCCATTACATCCGCGCCTCCTGGCTGTCACCCATCATCGCCATTGCTCTGGCATTCGGGGTGCTGGCAGGTGTATTGACATGGGTTGCCGGTCCGTCCAAAGGTATCTTTGCCGTAGGAAAAGCAGGCTACATGCCTCCGTTCTTCCAGAAGACAAACAAACTAGGTGTACAGAAGAACATCCTTTATGTACAAGGCGGTGCAGTAACCGTACTGAGCCTTCTGTTCGTAGTCATGCCTTCCGTACAGAGTTTCTACCAGATTCTGTCACAGTTGACCGTAGTCCTCTATCTTATCATGTATATGCTGATGTTCTCCGGAGCTATCGTGCTGCGTTATAAGATGAAGAAGCTGAACCGTCCGTTCCGTATCGGCAAGAATGGCAACGGATTGATGTGGCTCATCGGTGGACTTGGTTTCTGCGGGTCATTGCTGGCATTCGTACTGAGCTTTATCCCACCCAGCCAGATTTCAACAGGCAGCAACACAGTATGGTTCTCCGTGCTCATCATCGGTGCGCTGATTGTAGTCATTGCCCCATTCATTATTTATGCTTCCAAGAAACCGTCCTGGGTTGACCCGAACAGTAGCTTTGAACCGTTCCATTGGGAAGAGCAACCTGCTGTGCAGACAGCCGGTAAAAGTGCAACAAATATGGCTACCGGTAGCGCCACTGCCAGCAGCAATGGCACAAGTAATTCCGCCACAAGTGGAAATACGGCAAAAGACACAACCAATATCCCCAAAGGATAAAAGGTTATAAGTTGAAACTAAAAAAGGAATATCCCCGAAATCACCGGGAATATTCCTTTTTTATTGTTATATGATACCAGAAGAGGGAATATTCAGAAATCCAATTCCTGCATTCTCTCCCACGCCCTTCTGCTCTCCTCCACCAACTCTTGCATGACCGACGCCACAGACTGCACTCCCTTTCCATGCAGCAAGGCAGATACCTGCCCTATTTCCAGTTCCCCTTCTTCCAAGTCACCTTCAAAAATACCACGTTTGGCACGGCCACGCCCTAAAAGGATACGAAGTTCTTCCTCTGAAGCTCCCACAGCCTCAGCAGCCTCTACGGCGCTGCGAAAGTTATTGCGCACCAGACGCACCGGAGCCAATTTCTTCAAAAGCAGACGGGTATCCCCTTCTTCCAAATGCAAGCAGTAATCCTTAAATACCTCGTTTGCAGAACTCTCTGCCGTCAAGGCAAAGCGTGTACCAATCTGCACACCTTCCGCACCCAGCACCCGGGCAGCCAGCATGGCCTCACCCGTTGCAATGCCACCGGCGGCAATCAGCGGAAGTGTAGTAACTGCACGTACAGCTGGTATCAGGCACAGGGTGGTAGTCTCCTCCCTCCCATTGTGCCCACCGGCTTCGAAGCCTTCGGCAACTATTGCATCAACACCCGCCTCTTCTGCCTTCACGGCAAAACGCGAGGACGAAACAACATGCACCACCGTGATGCCACGCTCGTGCAACCAACCAGTCCATTTCTTCGGGCTGCCGGCAGATGTAAATACAATCTTCACTCCCTCGTCGGCCACAATCTGCATTATCTCTTCTATCTGGGGATACATCAAGGGAATATTCACACCAAAAGCATGATGCGTAGCCTCACGGCATTTCCTGATATGCTCCCGCAACGTTTCGGGATGCATCGAACCTGCGCCGAGCAAGCCCAGCCCTCCCGCATTGCTTACAGCAGCAGCAAGTCTCCAGCCGCTACACCACACCATACCACCTTGAATTATCGGATATCTTATTCCAAATAGAGAAGTCACTCTGTTCATTATTACTTTTTTTAAAGGTTTACTAATGAAAACAAGAAGAGGAGAAAGAAAGTTCAAAATTTGACAAAAAGTGATAAATTACTGTTGTTCCAAAACAGTTATCGAATCTCCATACGCCTTCAATACTTCCAGCGTACGGGCACGGCGCTTGCGGCCTTTGAAATTCCAAAACTCACGGGTAAAAGGTGTCATCAGGTCTAAACCGGAAATTCCACCGCCACTGGCACCCTGCCAACCGCCCACAGCCATATTATTGGCCCGCTCCGTCACCCGGTAACGCAAACCGGTTGCTTCAATCTGCTCCACCGTCTCACGCGGACCGGCATCAAACGGATGTTTAGCCCAGTTCGTAGGAATCATCAGAATCTTAAGCGCATAGAATTCATCTCCTCGCCAAGTATCCTTGTCTACCTTGATTTTTTTCTGATAAATGGGGTCCCAATTATATTTGGTATTGGCTGTATAAGGACGTAAGGTAAGCACCACTTTTTTCTCGGGCGCTTTCGGCATGACGGGCAATGAATTATCAAAATCCATCCACGACTTGTCCATCACCGCTTTCGGAGTACCCAGAGAATTGTTCATTTCCAATTCCTGCAATACCTCCGGATTCAGTTTTACCTCCCCCTCGCCCTTCAGCAACCGGTTCAGCCTCAACGAGTCCTGAGGGGTCCAGTTTTGGGCATAGCAAGGGAAGGCTACTGCACAGAGCAGCCCCATTACAAGTATAAATCTCTTCACCTGACAGTTTGATTACTTAATACCTAATCCTTAATCCCTAAAAACAGGTCACCACCACATATATCCGCTGCCACAAAGCGGTTCGTCATAGCAGGGATCAATCGTCCACATAGTCCGTGGATACTTACGGGTTTCCACCAGCGGCGGTAGCGCGAAGCGGCATCCAGCACCTCTTCGTCCGAAAGGAAATAGATACCTTCATAATTCTCCGCATCCGTATGTACCATCTTGCATCCCATCGAAGCATTGTTCCCGAGGCGGATAGTCTCTACCGTCCACAGGATGCATTCGCCCAAACGCAGCTTGCCACCTGCCGAATAGGATACCGGAGCCAGGGGGAAAGAGGGAATGACCGTCAAGTCCTCGGCATACTTCAGCAATTCCTCTATATCTTCGGAAGTGAACTTGGGCATGTTACTCAATCCATCCGGACTTTGGGTAGAATATTTGCCAGCCTTCAACTGCTTGACAAACAAGTCTACATCCGGATGGTTGTAGTCCAACGTTTCTTTGCTGCAAGAGCCCAAAGAGAGAACAGAAAGAGTAAAGAATACGAGCAGCATAGTCTGCCCGAATATATGTAATTTATTGTATAGAGTCTTCATATTTGTATGGTATTTAAGATTAATAAGTCATGCGCACGCCGCACAACAGATTCAGATTGGTGGGCCGTTCCGTACGCAAGGTTCTTGTCTGCGAGTCCGTATCGAAATGATGGGATACAGACGGCTCTGCAAACAAGGCAAAACGGTTGTTCATTTTATAGCGTACCCCTACCCGGCAGCAACCGACAATCACTGTACCGGGTTTCTGCACCGAAACCATTGTCCGGAGCACCTGCAATGCATTTCGGCTGCTCCACCTACCATAGCATAGAAATCCACCTCGGCGTACGGCCAGCATCATGTTCAGCGCGGAACTTCCAGCGTGCAAACGTATGGTCACCATCCAAGCAATTATACTGAAGACCGGCTTCAAAGGAGAAATGTTTGTTCAAACAACGTTCCACGCTTACCCCGGCCGTGAACGGCATATGAAAATTCCTCGGCAGGGAAGTGCCGATGCCTGCTTTCAATGCCCAATTACGGGGGCTTGATGGCGATACAGCCACAGACTTTGCCGGTTCTTCCTCAGAAGATGGCAGCATTCTATCTATATCAGCATCCTATGGCCAGGATTTGAATGGTGGTTCTTCGTTTCCGCCGGGTTCCGTTGTTACTGTGGCCGTTTCCCGGCTGCTGGAGTTTCCGTACACCCGTTGGGTAATCCGAAACATGGACAGACACGATTCATCCTCATCGGCCCTGCGCCGTCAATCCTGCCGGAATGCCGTTGGCGGGATGCTGTGTACCGGGCTTTGTGCCATGGGGTTGGCCTGATGGATAGAGGGAAACTGCACCACATCCCCGTTCAGATTACCTTCCGGCGTCATGGCCGCCACTTGTGTAAAAGGCCTCACGCTTGATTTCACTTTTCGGAGAGAAATACCAGAAAGCGGCAGAAGCAGCTCCCAGTACAAATACAACAGAGGCGGCTGCGGCTACGCGGCAGAAAACCTCGAGAAAAGAAAGCGGCCTCTCGCCTTTTGCGGCAACCGGTGACGGCAGTCACGTTGCAACCCCTTCCCAGAAGTCCTCCTCCCGCACTGTCAATCTGCAGGCCGGCAAGACGTGACTGCGGAACAAACCGGTTATTTCATCATT
>VOFK01000155.1_pt1 | contig 72000 bp, 121 predicted proteins | sample 5384121 | NCBI WGS metagenome assembly VOFK01 (sample SAMN12384730, study PRJNA508395) | human gut metagenome | isolation source: healthy gut J | host: Homo sapiens | reverse complement strand
TTGAATCTGATATATTATCTTTTTTCACCCTTATTTTTGCAGTTAAATTCTCACCATATCCAAGTTGACCGTTATCTGCTTTTACCGAATGTAAATACAGTACCGTCACCACGAACAAGTATTGAACTGTCACCACCGGCTGAAATTGATACGATAGAATGAATTTGTGTTGCTCTACCGTTATTCAAATCCATAACAATTACAGGAGTTTCATATTTTGCTACATCTCCGGTATAGTTATAAACACTGTGAGTACCTGATGTTCCATGACCGATCTGACCATAGTTATTCAATCCCCAAAGCGTATACTCTGCCGTCTGATGTCAATGCCAAAGAATGTTCTTTTCCGGCTGCGATTGCAATAATGTTAGTGCTGTCATCTGTATCACCTACTATTGATACTTCTGCCGCAACATTTGTTGAGCCACTTCTTCCAAGCTGACCACTACCGTTTGAACCCCATGTCCATACTCTTCCGTTTGCATCAAGTGCCAAAGCATGAGTGTTACCTGCTGCAATACTTACTATATTATCAAGATATATTCTTTCGCCTGTTGAGCTGACGCTCGTTACTACTTGTACCGGATAGTATGACGCACTTGACGTACCGTCACCAAGATTACCTGAACCCCATGTCCATACTGTTTCCGTTATCCATAAGTGCAACTGTAAAGCTGCCGCCTGATTTTGTCATAGGGATTGCAACTTTATCATCGCCCGACTTAATTACCTTAACAATAAGTTGACCTTTGTATAAAATAGGTTCGTCAAGAAGTCCTGTGTAAACTCCGTCGTTTACAGGACTGATTTCTTTTTCAAAACTAATTGTTGTCTGACCGTATATTCCGTTTGTATTTTGCACTTACAACACCGTTTGAGTTAACAGTTGCCACATCGCTGTTAGATGTGTTGTATGTCACTCCGTCATTTGCATTTATAACATCACTGTATGCGTAATGCGCAAATTCAAATCCAGGAATATGTTCATATTTAATTCTTCCTAAATCAAGTGTTTCACCTTCAGTAATTGTTTGCAACCAATGGAATACTGTCACCGTCATTGTCAGCTACTGTTAATATATCAGCCGCTCTGTCACCTGACTGTACAGGTATCAAACTGTTAACTCTGTAGTTATTACCAAACTGACCATTTCTGTTTGAACCCCAAGCCCAGATTGTTCCGTTGTGCAACATAGCCGCACTGAAATAAGCACCATTCGTTATTTGAATCGCGTCTTCAATATAATCATTATCAGAGTATACATTTTTCTCCCTTTAGCACCTCTGACGGTGTACTTGTACTATCTGTTGTATTGTTACCAAGTTGACCGAATGTGTTATTTCCCCAAGCATATGTACTTATGCTTGTATGTATCAGATCAAGTGAAAGTGTCATTACAGTATTTCCACCGGCTGATACAGCTGTTACGTTTTCAAGAGTTGTTTCTCTTGTTGGTGCAGATACACTGTTTACAGTTGCATTATCTGATACTACCTTACCCCAAACATATACATAACCTTGATTATTGTATTGTTTTGTATCCTTTGTTGTATCATCAACTGTGATATTTCTTGCAAGTGCTATAACTGTAGTTTCATCAAGATTTATTTGTGTTCCTATAGCTCTTTTGTTTCTTTCTTTATTATTCGCACCTACTTGTATATCTACGATATTCTTTAAATACTTGTCTGCAGAATATCCGTCACCCTTATAAACTTGAAGTGGGTAACCTCTGCGTGTATCGTTGTTTACATTTGTTTCATTGGCAAGAACACCGTACATATTGCTGCCCCATGCCCAGACTGTTCCGTCTGCTTTAATAACGTATACACTGTCACCGGCAGTTCTTACAGATACTGCATTATGTAAATATCCCCTGCATAAGGACCTACTACTTGTACTGCGTTTTTCTGTACCATACTCTGCCCATAGATACCATGGATAATCAAGAGATGTCCAGTTGTATGCCTGTTCTCTATGTGTAGTCGACGGCACATATTCATCATATTCCCAGTGTCCAGGAATAGTGAAATCTACATATCTATCTGTCGCTATTGTTTGAGTTACAGAATACATTGAGTCGTACTTATTAATACCAAGTTTACCCGATGTACCGTTGTGTCCCCATGCCCAAACTGTTCCGTCTGCCTTAACTGCATATGAAACATCATCGCCGGCAGCTATTGATATTACATCTGTAAGATTTTGAGTATTATTGCTGTCAAGCTTAACAAGTTTAGGAGTTACAATACCATATCTTCTTTCCTGGTTTGCAGTACCGACAACAGTTTCATAACTACTCTTATGATAACCTGTTCTTGTTACGATATTATTCTGGTAATAATCTCCCCAAACGATATTATTAACTTCTGTATAACCCCAAATGTATACTTCACCGTTTTCTGTAAGTGCCAACGAGTGACGTTTACCTGCGGCTATTGATTTAATCTTAACATCGCTTGGAATGTTTACTTTTACAGGATATAAGAAATCATTTCTCTTTTCGTCACCGTCAGCCGGATAACTGTTATGTGTATCATTACTTCTTATACCATTTCAAGTTGACCATATGTATTATTACCCCATGCCCAAACTGTTCCGTCACTCATAAGTGCAAGAGTATGGTGATCGCCTGAAACAATCATCAGGAGTTACTTCTGTGTTAACCTCTTTTTTACCGCCACTTCAAGCACACCTACAAAGTTTGTAGATGTATTATATAATGTAATAAATGTATTTGTATATCTATGTTCGCTGTTCGGACGAATTGTTATTATATTATTATTGTCCTCAGCTGAAACTATAGATGTATCTATTGACGTTGCTGTTATTCTATCAAGAACTGTCTGTTCATCAACGTCAGTATTATATGCTTGAACAGCTGTACTATGTCTGTCGTTGTTGTTATAAATCAAGTTAAAGCCTACCATATGATAGTCATATATATCAGACTTATTTATTTCAAGATATTGATTCTTTGATAGAGTAATCTTTTTTGTGGTAATGGGTTGTAATTAGCGGCATTGACATCATCATTATAAACTTCTGTTGCTACACCGTCTGTATACAATGTTGCTACACCGATAGCTTCACGTCTGTCTTCACGAAGACCTGTCTGTACAGGTTCAGTTCTTTCAACTGATGAAAAATCACCTACATTATATGTAGAGTTTTTACCCCATGAATATACACTACCATCGTATCTGACTACAGATGTACCCATATCACCGATTGTTGCGGAAGTAATCCAACCGATTCTGTCTGTTGCATCATCGCTATAGAAACTTTCGCCTCGTTTTTTATACTTAGCAGTAAGTGAATTTGCTGTTGAACCTACACCTGTTGTATTATTTGCACCACTGCCCCATGAATACAAGTAACCATCTCTGCCAACTGCCATTGATGAATTTACTCCGGCATTAACATTAACTATTCCGTCAAGATTTTGCATATTCTCGCCGTCATAGCTGATTAAAACTCTCTTCGGAGAATTTGCATTATAATTGTTGGCATTATCTATTGAATCATTTGTAGTTATTGTATTATTACCAAGTTGACCGTTTGCATTTTCTACCCCAAGCATATACACTGCTGTCATCTGACAATGCAATATTGTGATATGCTCCTGCAGAAATCTTAACGATATTTCTCAAATATGCAGTGCTACTTGCACTTTCGCCATTTACAGCTTGTGTAGGTGCAAGAGCCTCTGTAAAGAATCCCTTTACCGATTTGACCATAGCTACCGCTACCCCAACTGAATACATTACCATCTCTTCTCAATGCTGAAATGAATGTATCGCCGATTGTAATATCAATAAAGTCATTAAGCGCACCGTCTGCGTTATCTCCGGCACTTGCTCCCTTTACTGTGAATGAAGCATATTGACTGTATTTTTGAATTTTTAGCCTCGATACCTCTCTGACCGTATGTGTTATCACCCCATACATATACAACACCGTCTTGTGCCAAAGCTGCTGAGTTTCTTGCACCGGCTGCAACTCTTTCTACACCTGAAAGTATTTCTGTTGAACTTGTTTTTACAAGTGTTGGTGTGTATGCAGTAGATGTACCGCCTATACCAAGCTTACCGTTTGCATTGTTACCCAAAGCCCAAACTTGACCGTCTGTATCAACTGCAAGCATATGAGTCGGACCTGCCGCAATGTGTTTAATATTTTCAAGATATGTTGTTGAGTCTTTGCCTACATTCTTAACTACTCTTACAGGTGATGTTCTGTTTACCGTTGATGATGTACTTCCATCATACGTATTACCCCATGTCCAAACAGTACCGTCTGCCTTTAGTGCATATACGCCACTGTTTGTTGCGGCAACAACCGGAACTGTTATTCCGTCATTTGGTTTTACCAATACAGTAAACATACCATAGTAACCTGTTACATCATTTCTTGCACTGATAACTGCCTCACCGTAACGTCTTGCATGATTTTGCAGTTACTCTTACAACATTAGACGCAACATCTTTTTCAACCTTAGCTATATCTTCATTTGATGTGCTGAATGTAAGGTTGTCAAAATCTGTTGTAGGATGTGGATTAACGTCACTCAATAAGTTAAATCCAAGGTATTCTTTATCAATCATACCGTTATCACCTTGAAGAGTAACTTCAAGTGTGCCGTCATTATTGATATAAATGTAGTTTGGAATATTATCATATTCAACTACATCTGTACCTTCTGTTTTAACGCCATGTTGGAATGCAAATATTTTTGCTGGGCTTTCACCCATAAATATTGGGTGAACAATATTATTAGAGAATTGTCCTACTCCATAATATCCCCAACCGTATACACTACCATCATAACGCAATGCCATTGCATCTCTTTCACCGGCATATACTCTTGTAATATTTGTAAGTTCAGTTGTTCCGTCCAACGTAGCTGTTTCACCTGCAACTACACGAGTAGCAACTGAATAGTATCCGCCTGTAGTTTCATTACCAAGCTGACCGTTTGCATTTGTACCCCATGTGTATACATCACCGTTACCGTTGACAGCATAGCTGTGACTTCCTGCCGCTGATACGTAAACTACGTTATCTAAGTTTCCATTAGCAGATACAACTTGTACCGGAGAAAATTCCTTAACAGATGTTGCACCGTTACCAAGTTGACCGTTTCTGTTTGCTCCCCATGAATATACTTCGCCATCTCTTGTCGTAATTACAGCATGATCTGTTGCCATATCAACATAAAGTGCATCTCTGAAATATGTTACATAAGGATTCTTTGCACCACTTAATAATTGCATTGGCATTGACGCATTATCTGATAAACCGTCACCAAGTTGACCGTTATCATTATTACCCCAAGCATATGCGTATCCGTCGTTTCTTACAGCGATAGATGAGTTACCGCCGGCTGAAATCTCTGAAATTGAATTCAAGTAGCCTATACCTTCAAGACCTACTACCTTTGTAGGTTCTGTTATATAAAGATTTTCCTGTGAAGGAATGTATGTATAGTATGTTTCTGCATCATACTCTTTATGCCATTCAGAGTCGCCTTCTACAACTCCTTCATCATTTGTATATCCGTTTGTTGTAAAACCAAGTTGAATTTGTTCAAACTTAACATCTGTATTTGTACCGATTTGTCCCTTATTATTTAGACCCCATGCCCATACATTGCCGTTCTTGTCCAATGCAAGAGTATGTCCGCCACTTGTATTATCATTTAACAAATCAAGCTTTTCAGCATCTTTGTTAAGACCTGATTCTACACCTGTTGCAGCTGAAATTGCTACTATATCTTTAAGGTTAATCTTCTGCGGTGACAATACATTGTTATTGTCTTGAACTCTCTTATATTTTATATGTTTATGATCTCTGTAACGCTGTGAGTCAAGCGGTGTATCTGCCGGCCAACAACAATTACCCCATACATCTTCAGTTGAAATAATTTCTTCATGATATTCATTCCAATTACCGTCACCCAACTGACCGTATTCATTCCAACCCCATGTATATACTTCACCTGTTGTTGAAAGTGCAACTGAGAATTTATTTCCGGCTGCAACTGCCATAAACTTAACTTCACTGCCGTCACTATTATGAGGGAATGAAACTTTTGCCGGGTATTCTGTGTCGTTTGTATCGCCGTTACCAAGCTGACCTTTATCGTTTTTACCCCATGCCCAAACTGTACCGTCTGATTTTAGAGTAAGAATGTGGTCTGTACCGGCTGATACCATAGGTATAACTAATTTTTTCTGTTTGCTTTACGCCAAGTTTGAATATACCTGAATATTCTGAGAATGACTTTTGTTCAACAAGCATCGAAACTTCACCGTAACGATTATTTTCGTTCGGTATAATACGCCATCCGTCAGTTTCTTCTACAACTGTTGCAATTCCCGAATCCATTGTTCTGAAATCGTAATTTGTTGCAGGCATAGGTGTAAGTACACCTTCATCGTCAAGGATAAGGTTAAATCCACCTTCAAATTTTTTTTTCATTTACTGATGTTATTTTTAATGTTTTGTCATAGTCAAGGAATGTATAAAGTGTATCTTCTGTAACTTGAGCATATTCGTTACCTTCACTGTCAAGGATAGTACCTTCAGTAACAGAAAGTGTCTTTACAAGTTTTTCACCTGTTTGTACTGCCGCATTATGCTGAGCATTTGTAAAGTCACCAAGTTGACCTTCTTCATTACGTCCCCATGACCATACACTACCGTCTTTCTTCAATAGTGTAACATGTGCATTACCTGCTGAAACAGTTAACGCGTCACGGAAATATAAATCATCTGTACTTGTTGAATCACCTGATGCAATTTGCTGTGGTACAAGATAGCTTGTTTGTTTGTCTGCGCCTGAAACCAACGCACCCAAAACCAACTTGACCTTCTGCGTCAAGTCCCCATGCGTATACTGTACCTGATTTTGTTACAACAACAGTATGTTCGCCACCGGCTGAAATTTCAATAGCAAGTTGATCACTGCCGTCCATCCATTGATTTCTTACACGAACCGGTGTTGTTGAATTATTTGTTGTTCCGTTTCCAAGTTGACCGTTAGTATTTTTACCCCATGTATAAACTTCATTTCTGTTGTTTATAACAGCTGAGTGTTCACTACCGGCTGAAATCTTGATTACATTTTCCAAATACCATGTGTCAGTATCTGATTCACCTTTCCATACTTGTGCAGGAGTATAAACATCTGATGATATAACTGTGCCAAGTTTACCGTTTGATACTTCGCCCCATGCAAAGACTGTACCGTCATTTCTTAATGCAAGAGAATATGCGTTTCCTGCCTCGATTGCAATAATGTTGCTCAAATATTCACGATCAGATGCACTGTCACCCTTTAAAACTCTTGTCGGATAAATAACATCTTCACCGGCATAGCCGATACCAAGCTGACCGTGTTCGTTACCGCCCCATGCGTATACATAGCCGTCTTTTGTAAGTGCAAGAGAGTGTGTATCACCGGCAGCTACTGATATTACGTCTGAAAGAATTGATTCGTACTCATCCTCATATACATAATATGCTTTACTTCTGTTTTCTTTTGTTCATACTGCCAAGCTGACCATGTTCGTTACCGCCCCATGACATAACTTCCATTGATTCAGTAACCATTAATACATGTGTGTCGCTTGCTGAAATGTCACGGATACCAAGCATTGTTGAATCTCCGCCAAATTGAACGGCTACAGGAGAAGCTTTGCTCTTATCAGTCCCGTCGCCAAGTTGGTTTTGAGTATTTTCGCCCCATGCGTATACTTTACCTGAAACTTGAAGTGCAACAGAAAAATTCTTGCCGGCATAAACCTTTGGTGCGGCAATTCTTCCGTCTACATATACATCAATTATACCTGTCCATACAGTTTTACCGGCTGTATTTACGGCACGAACTGTTGTAGAACCGTATTGTCCCGACGGAACCAACTCTGTTCCGTTAACTTGTATTATATTTTCATTATCAGAAACAAAAAGTAACTTCACTTGATGCGTCATGTTCTCTCTGAACTTCCACATATTCTGTCAAAGCTAAATCCCGGATGAACTGTTCTTATAGCTCTTGTCGGATTAACTACATATTTTTCTTTTTTGTGAAATAGTAATTTTTGACGGAGCAAGGAAGAATTCACTTCTTCCGTCATAATCTTCCCTTTAGATCGCCTTGTTCTGTTATAATTTGACCTATTTCAAACTTATAATTTTTGTCAGCTTTTTTCACCTGTGTATACCGGATAATTGAATGATGAAAAACCTGAATTACCGATTTCACCATAATCACCGATACCCCATGCAGCGATATTACCACTATTGCTCATAGCAACACTAAAGTTTTTACCTGTGGCTATCAAACTAATATCGCCAAGTGATGCTAAACCTGTTACTGTTCCGGTTTCGCCTGCTACTACGCCATTAGCTCTGTCGTATACTGTAAATGCACCGTTATCATCTATAACTTTACCCCCATATTGCTACGTTACCGTCATAGTCGATACTTAGCATATGTTCAAAACCTACAGAAATTGCCATTACATTTGTAAGTTCATAGTTAGGGTCATATTGATATGTTGTATATACTTTTGCGTGGTGTACTTGCATAATCTGCTGATAGTGTATAATCACCTAATTGTTGTGAAGTATTATCACCCCAAGCATATACTCTTGAATTTCTGTCAATTATTGCAGTGTTGTTAGCCTTGGCAGAAATTTGAGAAATGTTTTCAAGATAGTAACCGTTACCGTAACTGTCACCCTTGAATACTTGAATCGGATATTCTCTGTCTTCAGTTGTCATATCACCAAGTTGACCACGGTCATTTCTACCCCATGCCCAAACACTACCGTCACGTTTTAACGCAACTGTATGATATGAACCTGCTTTTACTGAAATAATATCTGTTAAATATCCACCGCCGTTAAAACCTTTTACTTGGTTAGAAATATATGAACCATTTTCACCTGTACCAAGTTGTCCATATGTATTATCGCCCCATGTGTAAACAGTGTCATTATTTAAAACAATTACAGTATGGTTCTTACCTGCAGCGATGTCTGTGATTTCTGTAAAATCAACGCCATCAGTCAAATCGACTTCTACAGGTAGAGATCTTGAATCCTCAATAGCTGTACCGTCTTCTGTTATTTCGTTATTTATTTCCACACCAAGCTGACCTGAAGTATTATCACCGCAAGCATACGATAAACCATCATTTCTTAGTGAAAGCACAAATCTTTCACCGGCTGCTATTCTCTTTATGTCTGAAATATAATCACGAACACCTGTTTCTTCGTCTATCGACAATGTTACTTGAACCGGATACGCTCTATTTATATATGTACCATCACCAAGTTGACCGTAATTATTTATACCCCAAGTCCATACACTACCGTCACCTTTTAGTGCAACTGTAAAGTCCTCACCTGTTGCAACCATCGGGGCGTAAAGTTGACCTTCCGGTCTTAGTGTTAGCATTACATTCTTTGTATAATCACCTACTTTAATTGTTAGTATTGTTGTTCCGAATTTATGGTTTTGGTTCGGAGTTATAACAACATATGTAGTTCCATCTGCTGCTGTTTCAACATCCAAAGTAAATAGTTTTGGATTTAGCAATGAGAAATTGCTCTTATCAACACCGGTAAGTTTAATAAGGTTTAGTCCTTGCGCGTCGAACAAGTTAAAGTTACCGTATATATTTGAATAGATTTCATTTACATTTATCTTTAAAACGTCATAACTGCTACTATTCCTATAAATCATACTTAATTCTGACGGAAGTACATTTTTATAAGTTGTAGTATCAACAGTACCGTCATATTTTTTTCAAGAATTGTTTCTTTAACAACAAGACTGTTAGATTCCTTTTCACCTACTTGTGTAGGATATACTTTTATTTCCCTTTGAATAATCACCGATATGTCCGTTGTTATTTCAACCCCAAGCGTACACTTTACCGCTTGACTTGACAGCCATTGAAAAATCTTTACCGGCACCAAGAAGGTACACTTCACCAAATTGTTCGTGTGCCAAAGTTTCTCCGTTTTTGACTTCAACAGGAATCGGAGATGATGTTGTTGTTATATTACCTACACCAAGTTGTCCGTTACTGTTTGAGCCCCAAGCATACACTTCATCATCTTTTTGTAAGTGCAAGCATATGTTCATTACCTACAGCAACACTGCGTACATCGTCCAAATCAACCTTTACAGGTGAATTTACAAAATTGTCTTCTTTGATGCACCAAGTTGTCCACTATTATTTGAACCCCAAGTATATACTACATTTGCAAGTTCATTTGAAACAGCTCCGCTTTCATCACTTGTTGTCTTATTTTCTTGTATAATTGCAGCCGCACTGTTTACCGCCAATAGCAACGTCAACTGCATTATGAATAAATGTATCATTTTCGGATACATATTCACCGTTCCATACCTGTACGGGTACATTTTTTCTGAGTTCCGTCTGACACATTACCAAGCTGACCAACAGTGTTGTCACCCCATACAAATATGTCGCCGTTTCTCATTCAATACTGCCGCAAAATTATCACTGGCAGTAACTTTGATAACATCTTCAAGTACAGCTGAACTACTTGCACTTGCACCCTTAACAACTGATTTTGGTACATTTGAATTTGAAGTAGCACCGTTACCTAATTGACCTCTGCTACTTGTACCCCAAGAATATACGCTACCCGAAGTTGTCAATGCAAATGCAAAATCTTTTCCGGCAGCCACATTTATAAATTTAACATCTTGTGAATTTGCCTGTACACTAAGCATTTGAGGGGTTGCCGAATAAGCCTCGCCGATGTCGCCTCTGCCAAGCTGTCCATTTTCGTTATTACCCCATGTCCATATATTTCCGTCTACATCAAGTGCAACTACAAAGTCATCACCTGCCGCAATAGTTGTCATTTGAGGAATACCAACTAAAAGCTTGTGGAATTGGTCTGTATGTTGTTGCAGTATCTATACCAAGTTGACCGATTGAATTTTTACCCCAAGTATATACAAGTCCGCTTGCAGCAGAAAGTGCAACGGCAAAGTCTACACCTGAGTCAACTTTAGGAAGTGCAATACTTTCTGTTACGTTTACAATTATTGAACCGATATAATTTGTATCAGTATTTCTTAATATAATTGTAGCTTTACCTATTTTATTAGTTGCTGATACAACTCCCAATTGATTAATTAATGCAACTGTATCATCAGAAGTTGCAAATTCAATCTTTGTAGAATCAGCTGTCTTTTGATTCTGTAACGCTCTTTAGCATATTGAAACCGCTTAGGTATTTTTTTCAATCGTTTCTGCGGCGTCAATTTCCAAAGAACCATTGTTTTCTATTGTAATTTCTACCGGCACGTCATTTCCGGTGTACTCTTTAGCAACTGAACCGTCTGCTTTCTTCGCAGTAATTTTTTGCATCATAAGCACACGTGCTTCTCTGTCACCGGTTAAAACAGGAGTACGTCTTGTTTCATTTGAAATATCACCGATTTGTCCGCTTTCATTCAAACCCCACGAAATATACATATCCATCGTCCTTGATTACAACAGTATGTGAACCGCCTGTACTTAAACCGATTACGTTAATCAAATAATCGTCTGTACTATCAACAGTTATACCTTTATTTACACGAGTCGGTGTCGCATTTCTTGATATATCGTTATTAGCATCTTTGATACCAAGTTGACCGTATTCATTATCACCCCATGTCAAAACGGCAGTGTCTTCACTTCCGTCAAGAGTTGTCATAATTGCAGAATGTTGTCCGCCGGCAGCTATAGTTTTGATTTTTTCCCGAAATTGTTATTTTTTCAGGAACAGGAACTATATCCTTTGTGCTTGAAAGCAAGTTGTCTGCGATCATTTGCACCCCACGCATATAATGAGTTGTCAAATGCAAGTGCAAGAACATGATTTGCACCCAATGAAATATCTGTTATATTTTCAAGAGGATTACTATTGTTTGTTATAACTTTGATCGGTTGATTTCTTAATCCATTTACATTAATACCAAGTTGACCTCCATTATCATTATTACCCCATGTAACAACCATACCGTTCGACTTTAATGCCGAGCTGAATTCTTTTCCGGCTGAAATTCTTATAATATTTGACAAATATATGTCACTGCTTGCACTACGACCGCCTAAAAACTTTTGTAGCTTTTGTTTTTATACTTAGCAAGAGATGTAGTTGAATCATATCCATTGCTACCCACGCCAAGTTGACCGTTACCGTTACTACCAAATGAGTAAACATAACCGTCTTCTGTCAAAACTAATGTATGATTGCCACCTGCCGCGATTGCAGAAATTTTTTCCGATTTCTTTTCCGTCTTCTGACACGATTGTAACAGGTACACCACTATCCTTAGTTGTGTAATCTGTTTCTGCCGGTGCTGCCGGTGGACCTTGTTCAATTTGCAATATTGGCAATTTGTCATTTTCATCATACTTATTTGTAAATGACCATACACCACTGCCATCTTCAAAATTCCAACCTGTATATATTGAAGAATCTGTCAAATCAGCATTTGCTAAAGATGCGGCAGCATCATTACCAACGCCTACTACTGTTCCATTATTTGTATATGTGTAAGCAATACCATATTCCACACCTGCCTGAGCATCTGCCGATGACTCTGCCATATTAGACGCAGAAATACCTGCAACACCTGATATGTCAGATGTTCCGCTTGCACTTCCTGAATTATAAGCACGGAAAATATTGCCAATGTTTACGGCTGTAATACCACCGGCATATTTTATGCTTACACTTGTTTCACTGTTTACAACTCTAACATCAGCTCTGTTATATACATTTGAAATCGTGCCGTGTTCACCATTATAAGCAACTAAACCACCACTCAAGTTATATGAAGATATTTGACCTAAAAACTATACCCGAATTTGAAACAGTTCCGTCATTAAATCCAACAAGACCTGCTGAAATTGAATATGCCGGCACTGACATGTCATTATCTTCCACCTCTAAAGTGGTATTGCTTACTGAAATACTATTAAGAAATTACATTTTGAATTGTACCGTTATTTACAGCAAACATTGCTGATACTGATGTTTTATTATCACCAATATTTGGTTCTGAAGATACATTTAGATTGTTTATTCTATATCCGTTACCATCGAAAATACCTGTAAATGGTTTGTCAGCGTCACCTATAGGAGCGAAAGCGCTTGATAGTGTTATATCTTTACCAAGAATAAATTTTCCATCAAGAACTTCGCGTACTTTTTCTAACCCTTCTGCCGCATAAATTGTATAGTAACCTGTATTTTCATCAAATTCAACAGCATCATGAACTTCTTCTTCGTCACCTTCGATTGCTGATTCGATACCGCTTGTACCATTACCAAGTTGACCATACATATTGCCGCCCCATGTATACACTTCACCATTTACACTAAGTGCAACTGCGTGAGTATCTCCGGCAGCTACTGCAACAATATTTTTAAGTACACTGTCGCTTGTTCCGCTTACACCTACTACCTGAACAGGTGAATATTGGCTTGTTCCGTCGCCTTTTTGTACCATTACCAAGTTGACCGTTCTTATTTTCACCCCATGTCCAAACAGTACCGTCTGATTTTAATGCAACTGAGAAGTTTTCTCCGGCAGAAACCATTGGTTCTGTATAGAAAGCATCTTCTGAAAGGTCATTTACATGTACAACAAACATTCCTACTACACCTGTAGAAGAAACCGCTTTAATTACAGCAATCCCTTGAAACTGCTGTAATTGTAGTTCCGTTTACAGAAACTACACTATCATCTGATGATGAATATGTTATTGATGTTGCTTTCTTAACTTCATCGTCATTGACAATAAGATTAAAGCCTCTAAGTGAAATAATGTTTCCGCCATTAGCTTTAATTGTCTGGTTTTTATTTACAGTTACAGTGTTTGGATTTACTATATCTTTAGTGCCACCATCAGAAGTCGGAACTGTTACAGATAATTGAAGAACATCTTCTGCGCCCGATCCAACCAAAACAGGTACACTGCTATCTTCACGAGATAAGTCACCCAACTGACCGTCACTATTATATCCGAACGCCCAAACATAACCATCTTTTTTCATTACAAATCCACTTTGTGAACCTGCGGCTATTGCCTGACCATTCTCTGAGAAATTGTTATTTGATACGGCAACATTTTTACTTCCGCCTACGCTACCCATACCAAATTGTCCGTGACGATTATCACCAAAATTATAAACATTGCCTTCTGCATCTATAATTATTGTATTATTACCACCGGCAGCAATTCCTGTTACAGTTGTAATAATATCCTTTTTCTCGTCAACAACGTTGTCTGTTACATCACTTGATGCTAAAGGAGTAACGTCTGACAAAAATTTACTTGTGCTGTTACGTCCAAGTTGACCGTATTCATTTGAACCAACTGTATAAACTTTGCCACCTGTACCGTCCACAGAATATTCCAATAGTACAGAATGGTTTTTTACCGGCAGCTATTGCTCCGATATTTGTTATGATTTGTACCATCGGCTGACAATTCAGTCGGAACAAGTTGATTCCAAAGCCTCATCAGAAGGTTCGCTTGAAACTTCACCATCGCCAACTATAATGTCACTACCCATTTGACCATAATTGTTTGCACCCCATGTCAAAACAACACGATCCATATCAGGTACTTCTGTATTTGCTCCAAGTAAAGCCAATGAATGATTTTCACCGGCAGCTACTGCTACTGCACTGTCTATATATGCACTTTGAGCCCATCTTCTGCCGACGCACCCTGGATAACTCTTACAGGTGTTAATTCCTTAGACGTACTTGTAATATCATTTTCATCTCTTGTATTACCAAGCTGAGCATGATTGTTAGCACCCCAAGCATAAACCGCACCTGTTGACAAAGCTACCAATGAGTGCTTACCGCCGGCAGCTATATCATTTGCAAGAGTTATAAAACCGTTAACACTACTATGTTCACCACCAAAAACCTTAACAGGTACATTTTGGTTTGTTGTACTGTTATTACCAAGTTGACCGTTATCGTTCAAGCCCCAAGCCAAAACTGCACCATCACTTGTCATAGCAAGTGCATGATATTTTCCTGCTGCAATCTTAAATACACCACTAAGTTTTTTTAGTTGCGTCTACTGCCAAAACCGGAATAGGTCCTTGTGAACTTTCAAAGTTACCGTTACCAAGTTGACCATATGTATTATCACCCCAAGCCCAAACACTACCATCTGATTTCAATGCAATTGTGAAATTTTCACCTGACGCAATCATAGGAGATGTACCTTCATTAGGTGCTTTAACATGAACTTTTTAATATTCCATAGAAACCTTCATTTTCAGCTTTGATTTCTACTATTCCTCTTTCTCCACCATTTTCCAAAGATACCGGTGAAACAGTTTCCCAATTAATCTCAACTGTATCAGCAGATACTCCGGCAATTTTTTCATTTGAAGATGAAAAAATTATAGCTGAAGTAATATCAAATTTTTTGATCGTTTTCTATTAGGTTAAATCCTGACTTATAATATTTTTTTTTTAATTTCAGGAATTTCAATTTTTTACTTTTTGAGCATCAGTGATTGTTATGATTTCAGGCATTGATTCACTGCTCTCATACTCACCGGCAATTTCATTTGTATCAGCAGACACTACTTTTTACATGATCCATTATTAGTGAGTTGCTTGCAGCTGTACCTGTAAGAACCGGCAAATCTACTTTTTCATATTCGTAACCGTTACGTCCGTCACCCAACTGACCTAACATATCAGTACCCCATGAATAAACTTTACCGTCTAATCTCAATGCAGTCATATGGTTTGCGCCGATTGCAATAGCAACTATATTTTCAAGTGAGCTTTCTTCATCTTCAGAATTTGTTGCTCCAGCCATTACATTCATCGGCTCGTTAGTTCTCGATGCAACATTTACATTACCAATCTGACCTTCGTCATTTCTACCCCAAGTATAAACTTTACCATCTGATGTTATTGCAGATGAATTATATCTTGCGGCATTGATGCTGATAACATTTTTTATAGATTCAAGTTTTTCTATTTCACTTGAATTGTTATTGTCATCTTTACCTAATGTATTTTCTTCATTATGACCCCAAACATATACACTTCCTGTATTTGTCAAAATCATTGAATGGAATCTTAATTGTTGTTTACCTTCGTCACCTGATGAACCTGATGAATTAGTACCACCGCCAGCTGCTACATCAAGAACTTGTCCGTCAACACTAAGTTCCATTTTAGAAGGTAATGGTAACACATCTTCTGTTGAAGTGCTTACAAGTAATGAGTCACTGTTTGTTCCCCATACATATAAATTACCATCATTTTTTCAATGCAAGTACATGAGAAATGCCTGCCGCTATTTTTATGATGTTTGAAAAATCATTTCCGTCAGCGTCAACCGAAATTTCTGTTGCATATACAACGTCACTGTCATATCCATTATTTTCTATTTCATTTCCGCCGTATTGACCGTTACCAAGTTGTCCGTAAATATTTGAACCCCATGAATAAATTTTACCGTCTGCGCTGATAGCATATGAACTAAAATTTCCAGCTGCTACATATTTGATATTTTCAAGCGGAGTATTTGCAGCAGTCAAAACATACGACGGATTTGAACCTGTAATTTTATAACCGCTACCTAACTGACCGTTACGGTTAAGACCCCAAGCATAAACTCGTCCGTCACCATTTACTGCAAGTGCATGTGCATCACCGACAGCAATATGTTTGATATTTGTCAACGGTGACAATTTTCCGTTTTCCTTGATTTCAATTTTGTACGGAGTATTTTGAGCATCGCCTGTAACTTTCAAGTTACCAAGTTGATGGTCACCTGCAAGACCCCAACCCCAAACTGTACCGTCACTCTTTAATACCAAAGTGAAACTTCCGTTTGCCACAACCATTGGAACTGCAGTAGGAAGTACGACGTTATTTCTACTTCCATAAACTTCAAGATTGAATATTCTGAACCCTTACCGCCGATTTGAGCTGTAATTCTTGTACGTCCTTCTTGTACGCCGGTAATTGTAACACCTGATGCGTATGAACCTTCTTGAAGAACTGTTGCCAATCTTGAATCAAGAATTGTCGTGTTTGTTGCTGTAAGTGATGACTGCAATCCTTTGTCCGGTAAAATGTCACCCAAGGTTCTCTTTTCTCCGACACGAATTTCAATCGTATCTATTCCTTCAAGATCGCTTACCGCTGAACCATTGATTATTTCATTTGGATCACTCACCGCTGAAGTTCCACCGCTGTCACTCAAAACTGAAATGTTATAATTTGCAACAAGCTTTTCATTTATTTCTGTTATATCAACTTTTTGCTAACGACTCCGAAGTTTCAGATGTCTGTTTCGGCTCGATTGCATACATTGTTGTTGATAAATTGCTTGTTGATGTAACTTCTGTTGTTGATTCAGCCGGTGTGATTGTTTCTGTTGTTTGTGAATTATCATTTGCATTATCGTCTGACGCAAATTCAATAATTTCATCAACATTAATCTTGTCATTTGAATTTACGTTTTCAGTGTTTTCTGAAATTGTTTCATTCTTATTGACTGATTCATTATTTGCTGAGTCAACTGTAACTTCTTTTTTCGACAACATTTGTTACTGTTTTTTCAACTTCTTTTCCTGTAACATTTTCAACAGTATCTGATGATGAAGAAGTTGATGTTGATGTCTTTGTTTCTGTGCTCGGCATTTCTGTTGTTGTATAATCTCTTGAAGATGTTGATGTTGAATTATCAACTACCTTTGATGAAATTACATTGCCTTTTTTCATCTGTAACGGTTTCTGTTGTTGTTGTTTCTGTTGTTGTTGTTTCTCTTACGGTATATTGAGTTTCGATTGGTGTTTCTTCTTCAACCGTTTCTTCTACTGTTTCATAAACAGTTTCAACAACAGGAGTTGTGATTGTATCTTCGATTGTTTCTGTAACAGTTTCTGTTTCTCCGTTTTCGTTAACTATTTCACGCTCGACCTCACGCTCAACAGTTTCCTCAACGTTCTTAGTTACTTGTTTAGGAACTTGTTTTTCAACAGTCTTTGTAACCATACCGCCTGTTTGCTCTGTGCTAAGTATTTCTGTTGATACAGTTTGCTTAACAACAGTTTCGCGATTAACATTTTGTGTGCTCTTTTTCTTGAACAGTTTCTGTTACTGTTTTTGTTTCAACTGATGTTTCTGTTTTAGTCTGTTTTTCTTCACTATCAGAAGTGCTATTATAATAGGAAGAAACTCTGTCATTTTCGTTTTGATTTTCTGATTTTTCATCATCAGAAGTTGTTGTATTTTCTACATTTTCTGCTGTTTTTTCTTCTGAATTTGATTCATCATTTTTTACTTCATTATTTTCTGTGTTGTTTTCTTCCGATAATTGATTTTCTTCTAACTTTTTGTGAAATTTTTTTCTGAATCAAATAATTCCAATGATGTACTATTTTTTTTTTCGCTCTGTTTCTTCACCTGTTATTTTTCTTTATTTTCATCACTTAGTTTTGAAAGGTCGTAATCCGAATTTTTCTTGTGAAAGACCTTCTTTTTTGCATTTCTCTTAGAATTCTTCTACTTCCGGCGATTCAAACTCTCTTTTAATTCTTTATTTTCGTTTGTATCGCTTTGCTCACTGCTTGAATTATTATCAAACAGCATAGCTGTACCTTCTGTGTATTCGTCAGGATCCGATTTTAATCCTGCGAAGAATTTTGTTGTTTCTTTACCGCCAATCCATTCAATTTGAGCTGTACTGTTTTTTCCGTCAACAGATGTTAATTTTATAAGCAATATTGTAGGATCTGCAACTCTCCAAACTATCTCGTCATCCTTATCTTCTGCAAGTGACGCTGTTACAGATACAACATCACCCACTTTAGTAAATCCTATCGCTTGCTTATCCAATGTTATAAAATTACTAACTCTGTTTCCGGCAGTAAGTGGATTTTCAGTTATAGAAGTTTCTGAACTGTCATAATCGCTATTGTATGAAGAATAACCATTATTATATGAAGTTTTTCGGGAAGAATTTGAGTTGGCAGTATTATTTTGTGATGAACCACTTGTGTTATTTGATGTTTGTTCTTCAGAATTTTCCTGAACACCACTATTAGACGCAGCCCCTGTCTCTTCATTTTGAACAGGTTCTGCGCCTTCTGATTGTTCTGATTCATTCGGGACGGTATTTTCAGTCCCTTCTTTATTATTGTTGCCATCCTTATCTGTATATGATACGGATAAGAACATTCCGTTTTTTCACCGCAGCAAGTACATCTACTTGTGGTAATGATGTCGATGCCATTGCTGCCAGCAATGCTATTGATATAGCTCTGCTTGTTTTTTGCCAAGTCTCATTATTTTCTCCCCCTAACTTCATGATGTGACTTTATGCAATTTTCATAATAGAATTTGCCTTTATGGTAAAATTACTCAGTTTTATTTTATGCCATTATGACAAAATAGTCAATAGTTTTTTTTCAAAATTGTTTCAATCCGCTTATAATTATGTCAAAAATCATAGTTTTTTCGTCTTTTTTTTTTTGCTCAATATTTTGATTGTTTTACCCTTCTTTGTACCAAATATTGTATTGTGCAAGTTAACCAAAGATTACAAGTATATTACAAGCAAGTAACGGTTCTGAAACATTCTTTTTAAACATATGTAACATTTCTACTCAAAATTAATTTCGACAGGTTTACAATAATAATACTAAAATCTATTTGTTATCTTTTTTAATATTATCAAAATAAAAACGACATTTTTACAGTTTTCTTGTCATATTTTTGTAATAAAGTTACAAATGTTACAGACTCATTTAAAACACTTTGTAAAATCAACGATTTTCTTCAAAAAAACTATTGACAAATGTATTTTTTTTTATATATATAATCTGATAAGTTGAGTGTGTTATAAATAATATGCTTGACAAAGTACAATTTTTCAGATACGGAGTGTGACAAAACCATGATTGGTGATGCCGAAAGGTCAAAGTTGCAGGTTGGTTATAAACAAGCTGTACGAGCTTTAAATGAAAACAAAAAGCCTCTAAAGTCTTTGTTGCCGAAGACTGTGACGACCATATTAAAGACGGAGTAAGCAAAATTGCCGAAGAAAGCAATACTCCTGTGTTCTTCATTTCTACAATGAAGGAATTGGGGAATATGTGCAAAATTGAAGTCGGTGCAAGCTGTGCCGTCGTATTAAAGTAGTTTATTACATATCTTAATGATATGCGATAATATATAAAAAATTTATGAAAGGAAGTGTAACACGATATGCCTACATTTAATCAATTGGTTAGAACAGGTAGAAAGACATCAAAGAAGAAATCTACTGCTCCAGCTCTTCAAAAAAGAGTCTAAACTCTCTAAAGAAGAAGACTACTGACAAGAGTTCACCTCAAAAAAGAGGCGTATGTACAGCTGTAAGAACTGCTACACCTAAGAAGCCTAACTCAGCTTTAAGAAAGATTGCCCAGAGTTAAGCTTACAAACGGTATTGAAGTAACAGCTTACATCCCGGGTATAGGTCACAACCTACAAGAACATAGCGTTGTGCTTATCAGAGGTGGAAGAGTACGTGACCTTCCTGGTACAAGATACCACATTATCAGAGGTACTCTTGATGCTCAGGGTGTAAACGGACGTCTTCAGTCAAGAAGTAAGTATGGTGCCAAGAAGCCAAAGGAAAAGAAATAATGCCGCGTAATTAACTAATACGCGCATATCACAAGTGCATATCGAGTTATATTATTATATATTCGAATAGCACCACGGGGTTTTGAAAGAATAAACTCCGAGTACCTGTGATGTCATTAAGGGGAAAACAGATATTATATTTGTTTTCTGTCACAGTAGTTTTCCGTCGGAAAATATCGCTGAAAAAGACGCAGATGAAATTTGATAAATATCAAGGCACAAAAAACGCAGGAATACTCTGTGTATTCCGAGTATTTGTAACGCCGATATTTGCAAATTGCATCAAGTATTTGCAGCGAGATTTGACAGAGGGAAACGCTAATTTATGAAGGAGGGAAGTAAAGTGCCAAGAAAAGGTTTTATAGCAAAAAAGAGAAGTGCTACCTGATCCGATATACAATAACGTTGTTGTAACAAAGCTTATAAACAACATTATGCTTGACGGTAAAAAAGGGTGTTGCTCAGAAAATAGTTTATGATGCATTCAATATCGTAGCAGAAAAGACAGGTAAGGACGCACTTGAAGCATTCCAGGAAGCTATGGATAACATCATGCCGGTTCTTGAAGTAAAAGCAAGACGAGGGGTGGTGCAACATACCAAGTTCCTATGGAAGTTCGTCCGGAAAGACGCCAAACATTGGGTCTAAGATGGCTTACTCGTTACTCAAGAGAACGTAACGAAAAAGACAATGAAGGAAAGACTTGACAAACGAAATCGTTGACGCTATCAACGGTACAGGCGGTTCAGTTAAGAAACGTGAAGATACTCACAAAGATGGCTGAAGCTAACAAGGCTTTCGCTCACTACAGATGGTAATTTGTTTTTTTAAACAAATCGCTTAACTTTGAAATTTAACCCGAAAATCGCATATAATAGGGGACAAGCAGTTTTGCATTGCCCCTATGCGGATTTCGACAGATACACTATTTTTACCTTTGTTGAAAGGAGGAAATTATTTTGGGTAGACAATATTCACTTGAAAATACAAGAAATATCGGTATCATGGCTCATATCGATGCCGGTAAAACTACTACAACAGAAAGAATTCTGTACTACACAGGTATCAACCACAAAATCGGTGAAACACACGATGGCGGTGCTACTATGGACTGGATGGCTCAGGAACAAGAGCGTGGTATTACAATTACTTCAGCTGCTACAACATGTTTCTGGCAACCAAAAGAAGGTCCTTTTAAGGGTATAAAGAACAGAATTAATATTATTGATACCCCTGGACACGTTGACTTTACAGTTGAAGTTCAAAGATCTCTAAGAGTTTTGGACGGTTCAGTAACAGTTATGTGTGCTAAGGGCGGTGTTGAGCCTCAGTCAGAAACTGTTTGGCGTCAAGCTGATGATTACAACGTACCTCGTATGATTTTCGTTAATAAGATGGACATCATGGGTGCTGACTTCTATAATGTTGTAAACATGGTACACGAAAGACTAAACGCTAACGGTGTGCCAATCCAGCTTCCAATCGGTGCCGAAGATACTTTCGTAGGTATCATCGACCTTATGAACATGGACGCTGAAATTTATGATGATGAACTTGGAACAAAGTTCCATAAGGACGCTATTCCGGCTGATATGCAGGAAAAAAGCTGAAGAATATCATCAGGCAATGGTTGAAGCAATCTGTGAAACAGATGAAGCTTTTTACTTGAAAAGTTCCTTAGCGATGAGGAAATTTCAGTTGACGAATTAAAGGCAGCTTTGAGAAAAAAGCTACTATCAATAATGAAATCGTTCCTATGCTTTGCGGAACAGCTTACAGAAACAAGGGTGTTCAAATGCTTCTTGACGCAGTTATCGAGTACATGCCTTCACCGGTAGATGTACCTGCTATCAAGGGTATAAATCCTGATACAGACGAAGAGGACGAAAGACCGTCATCAGATGACGCCCGTTCGCTGCTCTTGCATTCAAGATTGCAACTGACCCATTTGTTGGTAAGATTTGTTTCTTCAGAGTATACTCAGGTACTCTTGAAAAGGGTTCATATGTATTGAACTCATGCAAGGGTAAGAGAGAAAGAATGGGTAGAATTCTACAAAATGCACGCTAACCACAGAGAAGACCTTGATATAGTTTACTCAGGTGATATAGCTGCAGCTGTTGGTCTACAAAATACAACAACAGGTGAAACACTTTGTGATGAAAAGCACCCAATTATCCTTGAGTCTATGGACTTCCCTGAACCGGTTATCCGTGTTGCTATCGAGCCTAAGACTAAGGCAGGTCAAGAAAAAGATGGGTATCGCTCTTGCAAAACTTTGCAGAAGAAGACCCAACATTCAAGACTTACACAGATGAGGAAACAGGTCAGACAATTATTGCCGGTATGGGTGAGCTTCACCTTGAAATTATCGTTGACAGACTTCTGCGTGAGTTTAAGGTTGAGGCTAACGTTGGTGAACCTCAGGTTTCTTACAGAGAAGCTATCAGAAAAGCAGTTAATATCGAACATAAATATGCTCGTCAATCAGGTGGTAAAGGTCAGTATGGTCACGTACTTTAAACTTGAGCCGCTTGAAGAGGGTGCAGGTTATGAATTCGTTAATGCAATTGTCGGAGGTGCTATTCCCAAGGAATACATCCCGGCAGTTGATGCAGGTATCCAGGGTGCTATGCAGTCCGGTGTACTTGCAGGTTACAACGTAGTTGACGTTAAGGCAACTCTATATGACGGTTCTTACCATGAAGTCGACTCATCTGAAATGGCATTTAAGATTGCCGCTTCTATGGCGTTCAAGGAAGGTATGAAGAAGGCTGATCCTGTTATTAAGGAGCCTATCATGCTTGTTAATGTTATCGTTCCTGACGAATACCTTGGTTTCGTTATCGGTGACCTTTCATCAAGACGTGGTATGGTTAGACAGCAAGAATCACGCAGCGGCGGTGTTACTCAGGTAACAGCTGACGCCACTTGCAGAAATGTTTGGTTATGCTACAGTTCTTCGTTCAGGTACACAGGGACGTGGACAGTACTCAATGGAACCTTCACACTACAGCGAAGTTCCGAAGTCTGTTCAAGAAAAGATTATGAACGAACGTGCAAAGAACTAATTGAATTTTATACGGTAAGTAGGATTTTTCCTACTTTCGCCGTTTAAATTTTTTAACAATTTATAAATTTATTGAAAAAAATACTTGATTTTTTCACCAAAAATGATTGTACAATAAGTTTATTAATGTATATAAAATATTTTAAGGAGGAATTTCTACAATGGCAAAAGAGAAATTTGAAAGAACTAAGCCGCATGTTAACATTGGTACTATCGGTCACGTTGACCATGGTAAGACAACTCTAACAGCTGCTATCACAAAGGTATTGGCTCTTAAGGGGTCAGGCTCAATTCGAAGCTTACGATATGATCGATAAAGCTCCGGAAGAAAGAGAAAGAGGAATCACAATTTCAACAGCTCACGTTGAGTACGAAACAGACACACGTCACTATGCTCACGTTGACTGCCCGGGACACGCGGACTACGTCAAAAACATGATCACCGGCGCGGCGCAGATGGACGGCGCTATCCTCGTCGTTTCCGCAGCCGACGGTCCCATGCCTCAGACCAGAGAGCACATCCTTCTTTCACGTCAGGTTGGCGTTCCTTACATCATCGTATTTATGAATAAGGTTGACCAGGTTGACGATCCTGAACTTATGGAACTTGTTGAAATGGAAATCAGAGAACTTCTTAACGAATATGACTTCCCTGGCGACGATACTCCAATCATTTCAGGTTCAGCTCTTCAGGTACTTGAATGTGATATCAACAGATCCTAACGCTCCTGAATACAAGTGTATTCTTGACCTTATGGACGAAGTTGACAGATATATCCCCAACTCCTGAAAGAAAGTCAGACCTTCCATTCCTAATGCCTATCGAAGACATTTTCTCAATCACAGGTCGTGGTACAGTTGCTACAGGTAGAGTTGAAAGAGGTCAACTAAACCTTAACGACGAAGTTGAGATCGTAGGTCTGACGGAAGAGAAGAGAAAAGTCGTTGTAACCGGTGTCGAAATGTTCAGAAAGCTCCTTGACTTTGCAGAAGCAGGTGACAACATCGGTACACTTCTCCGTGGTATCCAGAGAAAACGAAATCGAAAAAGAGGTCAGGTTCTTTCTAAGCCTGGTACAATTCACCCACACACAAAGTTTAAGGGCGAAGTTTACGTACTAACAAAGGACGAAGGTGGCCGTCATACACCATTCTTCAACAACTACAGACCTCAGTTCTATTTCAGAACAACCGACGTTACCGGCGTTATCACACTTCCAGAAGGCACAGAAATGTGTATGCCTGGCGATAACGTAAAGATGGAAGTTGAACTTATCACTCCAATCGCTATCGAAAAGGGTCTTCGTTTCGCTATCCGTGAAGGTGGTAGAACAGTAGGTTCAGGTGTCGTTTCTGAAATCGAAGAAGCGTAAGCTTTACTGATTTGATTATTCAAAAAGATGTTACTTCGGTAACATCTTTTTTGTATTTTATTACAGAGTGCAAGAATAGGGGAGAGAGCATCGATTTTACAGACTAATATTACTTAAGAACAGGAATGATTGCTTTTAATAACATATAAGAGCCACCCCTCAGTCGCTATGCGACAGCTTCCCTCAAGGGGAGCCATTTGTGGCTTGTATGTGTGGTAGATGGTAAGGAATGTTGAAATTTAACGTTTTATCAACGTTGAAATTCTTTAAAATGTACTTTATCCACGATTTGAAGTTATTATCAACAAAAAAAGAACCGCATTAGATTAAGCGGTTCTCGTTTTTGATATGATTATTCAGCTACATAGCCGTTAATCTTTTTAGCAGCACACTCAGGGCAAATATTCTTACCGTTGAATTGGAATATATTCTTTGCATCGCCACAGAATATGCATGAAGGTTCATACTTCTTTAGGATTATACAGTTATCTTCTGTATAAATTTCCATTGAATCCTTAATATCGATTCCGAACTTTCTCCTTAGTTCTACTGGAATGACAATACGGCCAAGTTCATCAACCTTTCTAACGATTCCTACAGATTTCATTAAAATTTTCCTCCTTATATAATATTCTTTTAAACGGTAAATTTATTATACCACATATGTAATAAATTGTCAACAAAAAATAGAAAAAATACTAACAAAAATAATTTTTTTATAGAAATACCGCGTTTTTATGTGGATTTTAGCGACAGCCACAGTGAAATGGCTTTTAAATTCACATATCGCGACAACATATTCTTTTGCTTTTATTACACGCTTTGACATATTCATCAAAATAATCGGTATCATACTTAGACGCGAGCTGTCTTAACATATCTTTTTATCAATATTAATAATCACGTTTGGTGCTTGTGACTGCATAAGGATTATATCACGCAGATATGCAAGCCAAAAAATCGAATACTGTTTCAGCCTTATCCTTATTTTCATCAAGATACTTCTGCACAACGAATGCCAAACGTCTGTCGATTGACAGCACCGAAAACAATTTTTCAAGTGAGGACGTTCTCACTGATTCAAAGTTTTCATCATTTATAATATTGTCCGCCATTCCCGGCACACCTGCACAATACTTAATCAAAAACGGCAAGCGTTCCTGTTCATCAGGATATTTTTCGCTTATATACTTCTCCATAATCGCGTCAGACACAGACGGAAAATGCACAAGCGTAAAACGTGATAAAATTGTCTGCAATAGGGAAGTGGAGTTTTCTGTTATCAAGATAAATACTGCGTATTCGGGCGGTTCTTCAAACGTTTTTAAAAACGTGTTTTTGTGCCTCCTCGGTAAGTAAAGACGCGTCCTCAAATATATAAACCTTATGCTTTGAATTAAACGGCTTTACAGCCACATCCTCCTCAAGTTTACGCATATCTTTTGCACCGATACTTTTTTTTGTCAGCCTTCGGTCGAACATAAATTATATCGGGGTTTGTGTCCGCTTTTGATTCCACGCAATTCTGACAACTTCCGCAAGGTGCGACACCTGTATTTTTTGCACGTCAATGCCGCCGCAAAAGTCTGGCGGAATTGAGTACACCCAAGCCCTTTTCACCCTCAAATATATACGCGTGTGAGCTTGCGCCGTTATGCACCGATTCTATTAAATTTTTCATCAAATCCTCGTGGAATGTTTCATATCCGTACATAATCTGCTTCCTATCTACTCAAAATGAAATCAAATATCTTTTCCGCAACTTCATCTTTTGTCATCTTTTTCAAGCTGAACTTCATCATCTTTTTTGTTATAAGCGTCACGATATTTGTATTACCACCACCAAAGCCTGCACCGTCTTGTTTAAGATTATTTGCGACAATCATATCACAATTTTTCTTTTCAAGTTTCTTTCTTGAATTTTCAAGCATATTTTCTGTTTCCATAGAGAAACCGCAGATAAATTGACCGTTTTTTCTTTCACCGAGAGTTTTTAATATATCGTCCGTACGTTCAAGCTCAATCGACATATTACCGTCCTGTTTTTTTACCTTTTCACTGCTTACGTTCTTAGGTCTGTAATCAGCCACTGCCGCCGCCTTAACGATTATATCCATACTGTCGGCACGTTCGATTACCGCGTCATACATATCTTTCGCACTCTGCACCTTAACCGTATTCGCAAACACAGGAGGCTCACTGTCGCATTTACCCATAACAAGCGTCACCTCCGCACCTCTTAGCATTGCGTTCTTTGCAAGTGCAAAACCCATTTTTCCGCTCGAATGGTTTGTTATGAATCTCACAGGGTCGATAGCCTCTACAGTTGAACCGGCTGTAACAAGCACTTTTTACCTGTCATATCTTTTTCAAATGCAATCTCTTTAACAATGTATTCAAACAAAAGCTCTTCATCAGGCATTCTGCCGTCACCCATATCGCCGTTTGCAAGCATACCGTGCGCCGGTTCAACTATTTCATAGCCGTAATGCTTCAGCTTTTCAATGTTATCCTGCACGATAGGGTTATGGAACATATTATGATTCATAGCAGGTGACACAATTTTCTTGCAAAGGACAAGCCATAACAGTGGTTGTAAGCATATCGTCAGCAATACCGTTTGCAATCTTGCCGATCACATTTGCACTCGCCGGTGCAATCATAACCACGTCCGCCGCTTTTTGCAAGTGCAACGTGTTCAACGCTGAATTCAAAATTACGGTCAAATGTATCTATAAGGCATTTATGCTTTGTCAATGTTTCAAAAGTTATGGGATTTATAAAATTAGTTGCGTTCTGCGTCATAAGCACGTGTACTTCGCAATGCTGTTTTTACAAGCATTCATTCTTGCAAGATTTGCGATTTTGTACGCCGCAATACTTCCCGTAACTCCAAGCACGACTGTTTTTCCTTTGAGCATACTAATCCTCCGTTCAAATTATATTTATATACATTCTTCTATTATAGCACAATTTTTCATATAAATAAATATCAAATTCACAAGAAACGGAGGAAAGTATATGAATTATATTTGGTGCTTGATGATTATTGTGTCGATAGTTGTGTCAATTTTTTTAACGGCACTGTCGACCAAACTATAAACGGTGCGTTTGAGGGTGCGAAAAGTGCCGTTTTTACGGTATTGTCATTTGCGGGAGTTATGTGCTTTTGGACGGGTATTATGAAAATTGCCGAAAATGCGGGATTGTCACAGAAATTAGAGAAATTATTAAAACCTATAATAAACTTCCTGTTTCCCAATGCAGGTCAAAACGCAAAAAATATATTGCCGTGAATATGAGTGCCAACATACTCGGAATGGGCAACGCCGCAACACCTATGGGCATAAAGGCTATGCAATGTCTTGACAATGAAAACAACAATCCGCTTTATACGTCAAAAAAATAATATGTGTATGCTTGTCGTTTTGAACACCACGTCCGTACAGCTTATACCCACAACAATAATTGCTCTGCGTGTTGCGTCAGGCTCTGCAAATCCGTTTTCGGTTATTCTGCCGATTTGGATTTCTTCATTCACCGCCGCATTTATTGCTTTAACACTGACAAAATTACTATATAGGGAGTAAAATATGATTTATGTAATACCGCTCATAATTGCACTTGTTCTTATAACCGCAATGATAAAAAACTTCCGTCATACGAACATTTTATAAATGGAGCAGAGGAGGAATGAAAATAGTATCAGGCATATTTCCGCCGCTTGTAGCGGTGCTTACCGCCGCATATATGCTCCGTGCGTCAGGCACGCTTGACCTTATAGTATCACTTCTTTCACCTATCACAAATTTAATTCCTGCCGAAGTTATGCCTTTGGCACTTATCCGTCCAATATCGGGCAGCGGTGCAACGGGCATACTTACCGAAATTTTAAACAATTACGGTGCCGACAGCGAAGTCGGTCGAATTGCCTCCGTTATAATGGGTTCGACTGAAACAACTTTCTACTGTCTTTGCGTATATTTTGCGAAAACAAAGGGTAAAACATAACTTGAAAGCTGTTCCTTTTTGCGGCTGTCGGTGACATAGTTGGCATATTGACGGCGGCTATTTTGATTAAGTTGGTAAAATTTTAACGAATTTTAATTATATACTTGAAAAACAGATAATTTTTTATATATAATATAATCAAGAAAAAAATCGGATAATTTTGTCCGCATAAAAAAGGAGAAATTGACTATGTACAACAAATTAACAGTTGAAGATGTTGACGTAAAAGGCAAAAAGGGTTTTTAGTACGTTGTGACTTTAACGTGCCGCTTGACGCTGACGGTAATATCACAGACGAAAACCGTATTGTAGGTGCACTTCCTACAATTAAGTATCTTTATAGATAACGGAGCAAGAGTTATTCTTTGCTCACACATGGGAAAGCCAAAGGGTGAGCCTGTTCCATCACTTTCTCTTGCACCTGTTGCAAAGAGTCTTTCAGAAAAAGCTTGGCAAAGAAGTTGTTTTTTTGCCGATGACGATAACGTAGTAGGCGACAACGCTAAAAAAGGCTGTTGCAGAAATGAACGACGGTGATGTTGTTCTTCTTCAAAACACTCGTTATAGAAAAGAAGAAACAAAGAACGAAGAAGCTTTCTCAAAAGAACTTGCTTCACTTGCTGATTTGTTCGTAAATGACGCATTCGGTACAGCTCACAGAGCTCACTGCTCAAACGTAGGTGTATCTTCAATTCTTAAGCCGGCTGTTGCAGGTTACCTAATCGAAAAGGAAATCAACTTCCTCGGTAACGCAGTAAACAACCCTGTAAGACCGCTTGTAGCTATTCTTGGCGGAAGTAAAGTTTCTTCAAAGATTTCAGTTATTGAAAATCTTCTAAAAAGAAAGTAGACAAGCTAATCATCGGCGGCGGTATGGCTTACACATTCTTTGCGGCACAAGGCAAGACAACAGGTACATCACTTCTTGAACCTGATTACATTGACTATGCCAAGAAAATGCTTGACGAGGCAGGCGACAAGCTACTTCTTCCTGTTGATACAGTAGTTGCTAAAAAGAATTTGCAAACGACAGCCGAATCACAAGTTGTTGAAGGTAATATTCCTGACGGCTGGATGGGTCTTGACATCGGTCCTAAGACAATCGAACTTTACAAGGATGCTCTTAAAGACGCAAAGACAGTTGTTTGGAACGGTCCTATGGGCGTATTTGAAATGCCAAACTTCGCAAAGGGTACAAATACAATAGCTCAGGCTCTTGCCGATCTTGACGCTACAACAATCATCGGCGGCGGTGACAGTGTTGCTGCAGTAAACCAAGCAGGTCTTGGCGATAAGATGAGCCACATCTCAACAGGCGGCGGCGCATCAATGGAATTCCTTGAAGGTAAAGAACTTCCTGGTATCGCAGCTTTGACAGATAAATAATTATTGTGACAGGGCGGTCATTGACCGCCTCTCACCATATTTTAAATATTCCGTAGAGTGACTGTCGGTCACTTATAATTAAACTACAAAAAGGAGAAATTACAATGGGAAAATATATAATTGCCGGTAACTGGAAGATGAACAAGCTTCCGTCAGAAACATATGATTACATCAAAGAAGTAATCGACGCAACAAAGGGTTCAGAATGTGAAGTAGTTTGCTGTACACCGTTCGTATGCCTACCACAGGCTGTTGAGGCCGCTAAGGGTTCACACGTTAAAATCGGTGCTGAAAACCTACACTTTGAGGACAAGGGCGCTTTCACAGGTGAAGTAAGTGCAGAAATGCTTAAAGACCTTGGTGTTGATTATGTTATCATGGGTCACAGTGAAAGACGTGAATACAACAACGAAACTGATGAAACAGTTAATCTAAAGGCTAAAAAGGCTCTTGAAAAAAGGGTCTTATTCCTATCGTTTGCAGCGGTGAAAGTCTTGAACAGCGTGAAGCCGGTATCACAATGGACTGGATTGCTATTCAAATCAAAAAGGCATTTGCCGGAATCAGTGCTGACGACGCTAAGAAAGTTGTCGTTGCATACGAGCCGATCTGGGCTATCGGTACAGGCAAGACTGCTACTGACGACCAAGCTGAAGAAGTTTGCGGCGGTATCAGAGAATTACTTGAAAACCTTTACGATGCTGAAACAGCAAAGGCTATTACTATTCAATACGGCGGCAGCATGAATCCTAAGAATTGTGCAGGACTTCTTGCTAAGCCAAACATTGACGGTGGTCTTATCGGCGGTGCATCTTTAAAGAGTGCTGACTTCGCTGTTATCACAAAGGCAGCTAAATAATGATTTTACAAAAGGGCAGGCATTATTGCCTGTCCTATTTTTAAACATAAAGGAGTAATTACTTATGGCAAAGAAACCAATCGCATTAATTATTATGGGACGGTTACGGCATTAACCAAAAATACAGAGGGTAATGCTATCGTAGCGGCAAAGAAACCTCATCTTGACAAGCTTTTAGCCGAATATCCACATTCACAGCTTTCTGCAAGCGGTCTTGATGTCGGTCTTCCTGACGGTCAAATGGGTAACAGTGAAGTAGGTCACACAAATATCGGTGCCGGCAGAATTGTTTATCAAATGCTTGTTAAGATTTCAAAAGACATTAACGACGGTAAAATTTACGAAAACAAAGCTCTTTCAGACGCTATGGATGCCGCTAAAGCTAACGGCAAGTCACTTCACCTTATGGGACTTCTTTCAAACGGCGGTGTACACAGCCACAATGAACACCTTTACGGTCTGTTAAAGATGGCTAAGAAAAAAGGTATTGAAAACGTATATGTTCACACATTCCTTGACGGTCGTGACGTTCCTCCTACATCAGGTGCCGAATTTATGGCTGAACTTGAAAAAGAAATTAAAGAAATCGGCGTAGGCTCTGTCGCTACAATTATGGGCAGATTTTACGCTATGGACAGAGATAACGCTTGGGACAGAGTAGAAAAAGGCTTACAAAGCTATGGTTGACGGCGAAGGCATACAGGAAACAGATGCTGTTACAGCCGTTAAAAACTCATACGCAAATGACGTTACAGACGAATTTGTTATTCCGACTGTTGTTGACAAAAACGGTATGATTAAAGAGGGCGACAGTGTTATTTTCTTCAACTTCCGTCCTGACAGAGCAAGACAGATTACAAGAACTTTTTGTTGACCCTGATTTTACAGGCTTTGAAAGAAAATATTTCCCTGTAAACTTCGTTTGTATGACTCAATATGACGAATCAATGCCAAATGTAACTGTAGCATATCCGCCGGAAACTCTTGAAATGACATTCGGTGAATACATCAGCAAGAAAGGTCTTACACAGCTTAGAATTGCCGAAACACAGAAGTATGCACACGTTACATTCTTCTTCAACGGCGGTGAAGAAAAAAGCAATTTGACGGTGAGGAAAGAATACTTATCAAGTCACCTGACGTTGCAACTTTCGATATGAAACCTGAAATGAGTGCTTACGAAGTTACTGACGCAGTTGTTGACGCAATCAATTCGGACAAGTTTGATGTTATCATTCTTAACTATGCTAACTGTGATATGGTCGGTCACACAGGTATTATGGAAGCGGCTGTTAAGGCGGTTGAAGCCGTTGACGAATGTGTAGGAAGAATGGTTGACGCTATTCTTGCAAAGGGCGGACAAGCTATCATCACTGCCGATCACGGTAACGCTGACTGCTTAATCGACCCTGTTACAAAAGCTCCGTTTACAGCCCATACAACTAATCCTGTTCCTATGATTCTTGTAGGTGCAGGCGATGTTAAAAGTTAAGAACGGCAGACTTTGTGACCTTTGCCCGACTATGCTTGACCTTATGGGACTTGAAAAAACCTGAACAAATGACAGGTGAGAGTCTTATTGTAAAATAATCGGATAATATAAAAAACGATGTATTCCGTAACAGGTAATACATCGTTTTTATTATGCAAGCTTTTCTTTTTATTCTTCTTATTTCACTTTCCATCATATTAATTCGGATAAGTGCCATTTCTTTTTCATTCTTCAACAGTTAAGGCTTTATCAAGTTTTCTTGACAAGTCAAAATGTCCCTCTGCAATAATTTTGATATTACGGTTTGTTTCATTTTCAAGTGTAAGACTGATTTCTCTTATTTCATTTTTTCATTTTTTTTGAATATCAGTTTTTCATTTCTGATATTTGTTTAGTTTCATCTTTAACATTTTGAATATCTGTTTTCATTTCTGCAATTTGATTATTAATATCGTCAAATTGTTTATTCATATTATTTAGAGTTGAATTAATATTTTTTTAACATTTTCAACTAATGAAACTAACATTTCTTCCGTTGTCATAGCCTACACCTCCTTGTATATCTTAATAATAACACAATACAATAAAAATTACAAGCACATTTCTTTAAATTTCCACTTGTTATATTGTTGTTTATACTATATAATTAGCGGTAAGGAGGGATATAATATGAAAAAAAATAACAGCACTTTTTTTATCACTGATGATTATGTCACCGACGGTTTTTTGCCGATGACGATATAACGGTATATCTAAACGAAGATGAATTAATATTTGAGCAGTCACCAATAATACAAAAAACGATTCAACGCTTGTACCGTTCAGAGCGATATTTGAAAATCTTGATATGGTTGTACAGTGGTTTGGCGACGAACAGCGTGTAACGGCTCAAAAAGACGACTTAACCATAACTTTGTTTATAAACGAAAATACGATGTATGTCAATGATACGTCTGTCGAGCTTAATACGCCCCCCTATAATCTACAATGATTACACCCTTGTACCGTTAAGGGCTGTATCGGAATCGGCCGGTGCAGAGGTATTTTGGGACGGTGACACGCATGCAGTTTATATTGAAACCGATAATGAAAGTGATTTTGATGATTTGGGGATATGAAGTTCTAAATCTCGTAAACGAAGAACGTGCAAAATATAATGTTGCACCGTTAAAATGGGACGATTCACTTGCCGCTCTTGCCGAAAGTCACTGTGAAGATATGATAGACAGAAACTTTTTGCACACAATACTCCCGACGGACAAACTCCGTTTGACAGAATGAAAGCCGCAGGAATAACATATTCTTCGGCAGGGGAGAATATAGCCGCAGGTCAATCTTCACCGCAAAATGTTATGGATTCTTGGATGAATTCACCGGGACACCGCAAAAAAATATATTAAATCCCGATTTTGAATATATAGGCGTAGGACTTGCACGAGGAGGATCATACGGTATTTATTGGGCACAGGAATTTGCAACATTTAAATAATGTAATAAAAAAAATAATATTTTTCCTATTGACACATACAATTAATAGTGGTAGTATAATAATATATAAGCAAGGTAGAGGTGCGCTTGTGTATCAGTATGTATACGGAGATATGCAATTATCTTTGATGTATACGGAAAGGACACAGTGCCGAAGTTTGAATATAATTGCGGATATTCATTCTGGGCATATCGTTAACAGCGGTATGACTGTCATCGTAAGGTGGGGAGCTATCGCTGTTTTTGTTATATGCAAACATAGCAGTAGTTTTCTGACTACTGCTTTTTATTTTATAAAAAACAAAGGAGAGTCAAAATGAAAGACAATTACAAAGTAGGTATTATAGGTGCAACAGGTATGGTTGGACAGCGTTTTATTACACTTCTTAACGACCACCCATGGTATACAATCGAAGTGCTTGCAGCATCTCCGAGAAGTGCCGGCAAGGCTTATAAAGACGCCGTAGGCGCTAAATGGGCTATGGACGAAGAAATTCCTGCATCAGTAGCAGATATGGTTGTTATGGACGCTACAAACGACGTTGAAAAAATTGCAGAAAAAGGTAGATTTCGTATTCTGTGCAGTTGATATGAAAAAAGACGAAATCAAAGCTCTTGAAAGAAAGATATGCTAAGGCTGAATGCCCTGTTGTTTCAAACAACTCTGCTCACCGTCATACTCCTGACGTTCCGATGATTATTCCGGAAATCAACCCTCAGCACATTGAAATTATTCCTGCTCAGCGTGAAAGACTTGGTACAAAGAGAGGTTTTTATCGCAGTTAAGTCAAATTGCTCTCTACAATCATATTTGCCTGCAATGGCTGTTGTTAATATGAAGTACCCAATCGACCACGCTCTTGTAACAACTTATCAAGCTATTTCAGGTGCAGGTAAGACTTTTAAGACATGGCCGGAAATGGTTGACAACCTAATCCCATACATCGGCGGAGAAGAAATGAAGTCAGAAGTTGAGCCTAACAAGGTACTTGGTAAAATTGAAGGTAAAGAAATCGTTCCTTCAACCGAATTGCAAATCGAATGCCAAACATACAGAGTTCCTGTATCAAACGGTCACACAGCCGCTATATTCTTCTCATTCAAAGACAGTGCAAACAAGCCGTCTGTAGAAGAAATCGAAAAAATGTGGGCAGAATACAAAGGTGTTCCTCAGGAACTTAACCTACCTCACGCTCCAAAGCAGTTTATTCACGTTTACACTGAAAAGGACGCTCCTGATCAGCCTCAAATTAAGACTGCCCGTGAAATCGACGGCGGTATGGCTATTTCATGCGGACGTTTGAGAGAATCAACACAATACGATTATAAGATGGTTTCTATGAGCCACAATACTCTAAGAGGTGCTGCAGGCGGTGCGGTTCTTCTTGCTGAACTACTTACAGCTAAGGGTTATATGGATTAATTTTAAATTTTATTGAAAGGAATTGATTTAATATGTCTAAGACATTACCTTTTACAGGTTCCGGCGTTGCCATTATTACGCCGTTTGACGGCTTAAAGACAAATTATGATGAACTTGGAAAATTAATTGAATATCATATTGAAAACAATACAGACGCAATTATAATTTGCGGTACAACAGGTGAGGCATCTACTATGCCTGACGAAGAACATCTTGCAGCTATCAAGTACACTGTTGAAAAAGCGGCAGGCAGAATTACTGTCATTGCCGGTACAGGTTCAAATGATACTGCTCACGCAATCGAGCTTTCAAAGAAAGCCGAAGAATACGGCGTTGACGGAATTCTTTCTGTTACTCCGTATTACAACAAGACTACTCAAAAGGGACTTATTGCTCACTTTACGGCTATTGCCAATGCAATCAAAATCCCTGTTATCCTTTACAACGTTCCGTCAAGAACAGGTATGAGCTTTTGCTATCGACACTCTAAAGGAACTTGCAAAGGTTGAAAACATAGTTGCTATCAAAGAGGCAAGCGGAAACATCAGTTATATGGCTAAGGTTGCCGCAGAAGTACCTGATTTATACATTTATTCGGGTAACGACGATATGATTGTTCCTACACTTTCGCTTGGCGGTAAGGGTGTTATATCTGTTGTTGCAAACATTCTTCCTAAGGAAACTCACAACATATGTGTGAATACTACTTTAACGGAGAAGTGGATAAGTCAAGAGATTTACAATTAAAAATGCTTGACCTTATCAACAACCTATTTATCGAGGTTAACCCTGTTCCGATTAAGACTGCTATGAATTTGTTAGGCTTCAACGCAGGCAACTTGCGTATGCCTCTTGTTGATATGGACAGTGCAAACCTTGAAAAACTAAAAAAATCTATGACTGATTTCGGTATGAAACTTGCATAAAGGAGCAACGGACTAATGACGAAAATTATTATGAACGGTTGTAACGGTAAAATGGGGCAGGTTATTACCCGTCTTGTCAGTGAGGACAATGAATGTGAGATTGTTGCAGGCTTTGACGTAAATGATTCTATTGAAAATACTTATCCTGTTTTCACAAATCCAGATGAATTTACAGGCGACGCCGATGTTATAATCGACTTTTCACACCCATCTGCTCTTACAACTGTACTAAACTACTGCAAAAAGAGAAAATTACCTGTTATTCTTGCTACAACAGGTTATACTGATGAGCAGAAAAGGAATTTACCGAGGCATCTAAAGAAATTCCTGTATTTTTCTCTGCAAATATGAGTCTTGGTATCAATCTTATCATTGCTCTTGCAAAGAAAGCTACAAAACTTCTTGAAGGAAACTTCGATATTGAAATTGTTGAACGTCATCACAATCAAAAAATTGACGCTCCGTCAGGTACTGCTCTTGCTATCGCTGACGCTATTGACGAAACACTTTCTTATCCGGCTGAATATGTCTATGACAGACACGCAGTTCGCAGAAAAAGAAAGCCTACTGAAATAGGTATTCACGCAGTTCGCGGCGGTACTATTGTAGGTGACCATGAAGTTATCTTTGCAGGAACTGATGAAGTTATCGAATTAAAGCACAGCGCTCACAGTAAAGAAGTTTTTTTGCGGTCGGTGCAATTAAGGCTGCAAAGTTTATGAGTGACAAACCTGCCGGAATGTACAATATGAATGATTTAATCAGTACACTGTAAGACAGCAATAAATTGTCATTTTTACTACAAAAAAAAAGGCTTTTGAACCGACCCCCAAAAGTTAGACCAAAATCTAACTATTGGGAGGTCGGTTTTTTCATGGCAAAATATAGTTTTGAATTTAAAATGGAGGTTGTGCAGGCATATCTAAATGCTGAAGGTGGGTATAGATATTTAGCAAGTAAATATAACATTCCTGCAAAGAGGAGAATTGAAGAATGGGTACACGCATACAGAGAATTTGGTGAAGAAGGGTTAATGCGTTCGAGACAAAATAAGAAATATACTTTTCAATTTAAGCTTTCTATGGTAGAATTGTATCTATCAAGTGAGGTCTCATATCAGGAATTAGCACTATCACAAGGAATTAGTAATCCATCATTGATTGTAAAATGGGTCAATGATTTCAGAATTGCCGGACCTGATGCTTTGAGACCCTAAAAAAAAGGTCGTAAGAAAACATTGGATATAAGAGAATGTAAAAAGCCTTCTAAATATGACGGAGAAAAACCCGTGGATACAAGTGCCGAGCATGTCAAAGAACTTGAAGACGAACTACTTAAACTTAGAATAGAAAATGCATATTTAAAAAGAATTGAGGAGGCTGCGTTTAGAGGAGGAAACTCTTCTGAAAAAAACAGCGAGAATTGTCCACATTCTACGAGGACAGTTCAAATTAAAAGACATTCTCGCAGTAGTCGGTTTTCCAAAGGCAACATATATGTATTGGCAAAAAACGATTTGACAGAGAAAATCCTGATAAACAGTTGGAGGATGAAATCACTAAAATCCATATAGAAAACAAGGATTACGGTTACAGACGGGTATATAGAGAATTACGAAACAGAAAGATTTTTTTGTGAATAAAAAAGAAAGTTCAAAGAATCATGCAAAAATTATGTTTCCAGGTCACATCATTTACTCGAAAAAGTCGCAGATATAATTCGTACAAAGGCAATGTTGGTAAAATAGCACCAAACAGAATTAACAGGCGATTTAATACATCTGTACCGCATCAAAAGATAACTACTGACACGACCGAATTTAAGTATTATGAGATTGACAACAAAGGCAGAATGGTAATTAAGAAATTGTATTTAGACCCATTTCTTGATATGTTTAATGGTGAAGTGTTAAGCTATGGTATAAGCAAAACTCCATCAGCGGCAAGTGTTTTATCGGCACAGAAACAAGCAATAGAAATAACATCTGATTGCCCATACAGAAGAACATTCCATTCAGACAGAGGTTGGGCATATCAAATGGGTGCATATTCCTCTGTTCTTAAAGAAAACAAAATATTTCAAAGTATGTCTCGGAAAGGAAATTGTTATGATAACTCTGTGATGGAAAATTTCTTTGGAATATTAAAGCAGGAAATGTATTATGGAACTACATATTACAGCTTTGAAGAGCTTAAAGATGCTATTGAAAGATATATAAAATATTACAACGAGAAAAGAATAAAAGAAAAAAACTTGGGTGGATGAGTCCGGTTGAGTATCGGCTCAACACCTTGGCTGCATAAAAATAGCGTAGCAGTCGTTAAAACTACTACGCTATAAAAAGTCTAACTTTTGGGGGTCACATCATTTCGAGCCTCTTTTTTAATATATTTCATCAGCTATATTTACAATTTCAATACCTACATTTTCCGCATTACGAAGCGTAAAACCTGTTCCGCTTTTCTGCATAAGGCAAAATGCAATACAAAATGATGAATCTTTAATCATCTTCAAATTTCTCAATTTCATACAATCGTCCGTATACACGCTTTCGGTAATATAAATTATCTTATCGGCTTTTGAAAGTACCATTCTGTATCTGAATTGTTCGCTCTCTTTCCACATTTTACTCTGACCGTAACAGGGAAGGTACATAACAAGTTTTATATTCTGATATTTCTCACGCATTTCAATTACAGTTTCTGCGGCTATTGTATCAAAACCAAGTGCACCGCCGTCTATAAACGTATTAACACCGTATTCGGTAATCATTTTTTCTATATTCTCGGCAAGTTGTGCCTTTACAATTTCAATTTTTGATTGTGCTATTTTTCTGTGTCCCGTAAAAAAGCACGTCTTGCTCTTATCCACAAAATCACCTCTGAAATATTATACACTTATGATATGATTTTTCAAGTGTTATCTTACCAAAAAATACATTGAGCCGACAACCGTTACAAACGCAAGAACAAACAAACTTATACCGCCTAATTTATTATTATCCTTTAAATTATACACTCCGTAGCTGACTACTGAAGTAGTACATACTAAAATCACCATTATAACCCATACATTTCTTACCATTTTATTCCCTCACAATCAATCCTGTTCTTCTGACTTTAAAGTTGGTACACACAGAGAATTTGTATTCGCTCCAGCCTACGTTTTTTTTGAACCAATTATATTGATTATTTGTTAAAAACTTGTATTTTACCTTTTCATTTAATTTTAAAATGTCACTATTATACTTTTTTGTAAAAAGTTATTTATAAATTCTGTACAAGCACTGCTCGTATAATTTGCTACATCTCTTTCAAAATCTTCGATTTTATTTTCTACATTATAGTCTGCCGGTAGGGAATAAAGGTCACTTTCTATATACAATTCTATATCAACGGTCTTTTTTTATCAGTATCAATTTTATATTTTGGCTTTTTCTGTTGAGTTGTTTTTACGGTTATAGGAATATCGGGAGTATCATTATTATAATAAGTAAGATAACTATAAGTATAGTCACCTTTTTAACATCTTACATATTTCAGTTTCAACTTCACCAAGTTCACCGACCATTTTATCCTTTTCAAACACAGCCGCACCTATTGCTTCAGCTTTATTTTTCTTTTTCGATAGTGGTCTCACCGCCAATATAGTTTTTATATCATATTCATACTTGCTTGTATTTTTTTTCGGCGTCTTTTTCCTTTTTTCATTTTCATCTTTTTCATTTGAACTTTTACTTTCAAAACTGTCCAAGCTCTCCGAACTACCCTCCGAGCCTTCATTTTGACCGTCTTTTGACTGTCCTTTATCATCATTTTGACTGTTACCGCCTGATCCCTCAATTACACCCGCAACAGGCAATATACTATCATAGTTATCTGTATATAAACCCGTAAAAAACTCTCTTAATTGACCGTCAGGAATACCTACAAGCTGATTTTTTGGTATATTAGCTGATAATATTGTGCAGGGTTTACCTCCATTTCAGGATTTACCGATGTCAAATAGTCATTTGCTGTCGTATTTGCCACCGCTATGAACACATCAGGTCTGATTTCTTCACTTCTCACAAGTGTTTCTATCATATCTTTAACGCCCTTTTTCGGCTATTTCTTTTTGAAAATACTATCAATTTTGCGTGTGACATAGAAAAGCTTTTACTTACTATATTATTCGCCAAGCCGACACCGGCGTATATATTTGGTGCCCTCAATAGTAACGTTATCAACTATTTCACTGCCTGCTTTTCCCGCCGGATTCCGACGCTCCTCCGCTTATTTGAGTGGTGTTCGCATACTGAATTGTTATTTTATAATTATCGTCATCTGTACTGTCTATACCAAGTGCAACCACATATGCGATTTCATTCGGCTCTTTTCCTGTACAGCCTGTGAGGAGTGTTGTTAAAACGACTACTATAATAGTTATAATTATTCGTATTCTACTCACTTTCACCACTCTCCTCATTTACAGTTCGTTTGTTATATATCTTTTTTTGAATAAAATCCGAACAAAATAGGCAATAAAAATGCCACGGGGTATACTATTATGTTTTCCAACCGTTCAGATTTAACCAAATCCACAACAGAACTCGGCAATACAGCCACAATTCCGCTTATTATCACAACATGAAGTATAAGCGGTTTATAATATTTAAGGTCAAATGTTATCTGCCACACATAACACAGTGCATATACATAAATTGATGAATATATAAGCACAAGAATTGACCATACAAATTTTGGAATATTACCTCAAATCTGCTGAAAAAGTTACCCAAATGTATCACTCTCGACAGTTGATACACGGGAATCATAAATTCTCTTGAAACCGGATAAGGATAAATTAAGCAATATGACAGTAAAATGACTACTCCGATAGTTGCACTTATATAAATTGCTCTCCAACCGCTCTTTTTTGCCTCTGAAGTATTTTCACAATAGGGAAGCAGAATGTTCAACAGCAATATATCCGAAAACAGTGAAATTGTATTTATTCCTTTGACCGTTATACTGTAAACCCCGTTGCCGAGTATCGGAAATATGTTATTTATATTGAAATACGGTATCAAAAGTATCAACGACAGCAGCAGCACTATTCCGGCAAGCGGCATAAACATATTATTTACTCTTGCTATCGGTTCAAGACCTATATATGCACCTATTCCTATAGCAAGCATAAATATCGGTATTATAAATTCTATTTTGAAGTCCTGCAAGAGTACAATTTTGACTGTTTCGGGGGAAAATTCTTATAATTGACGAAATAATTTATCAATAAAACTACAAAAGCAACAACTCCGACTATTATTTTAAGCCACTTTTTGCCTGTCATTTCAGCAAGCTGTATTATATTTTTATTACTTCTGTATAGTTTGGTTGTAATCCAAAACAGTCCTATTACAATCAACGTATTGTATATACACTCTATCCATGCTGCATTTCCGCTGTTTATAATCATTATTTTTTAGGAAATGTCAAGAGCATTTTTTTACCGATATTACATTAATGAGCAGTGTCGTCATTTTTCTTTCTGTCTATCATAACTACTCCTTCTAATGTTTCACGTGAAACATTTATCGTGTATTCTTTTTATTTTCCAATTACGGCTTATCTTCGGTTCTTCTGTATTTTTTTGGTTTTTAGAAAATCCGGACGATGTTCTTTCTTCCATATAGGATTTTCAAATATAGAATTAGTCATACTTCTGTTATTAACCTTTGAATAGGGGATAAATACGGTAAACTCGAAACTTGTTTGCTTTGCAACATACAAACTATATATGAAAATACCTATTGCAATTCCGTAAAAGCCCATTACAGCCGCCAAAGCTATAAAAGCAAGTCTTAAAATTCGATAACCCCAACTAAGTGAATAATCTGAAGTTGCAAATGAACCGATACCTGTTATAGCTATAATTATAATCATAATCGGACTTACTATTTTTGCACTGACTGCGGCTTGTCCTAAAATCAAACCTCCGACAATACCCAGTGTTGAGCCTATTGGGTTAGGCATTCGTATTCCTGCTTCTCGTATCATTTCAAACGATATATCCATTAACAAAAGTTCCACTATACTTGAAAAAGGTACGTTTTCTCTTGCCGCACTGATCGAATATAACAAATAAGTCGGTATTATTTCTTGATGAAACAACGTTATAGCAAGGTATAATCCAGGAAGCAGAATAGACAAGAACATCGCTAACATTCTGATTATTCGTGACATATTTGCATACGGTACAACGCAAGTAATCATCAGAAACTGCGTGAGTAAGCTCAAAAGCGTTTGTCGGCATTATCAATGCTCTCGGACTGCCGTTTAAAAAATCAGTACAACACGTCCTTCTGTCAATGCTCGTGCTGCCCTATCCGGTCGTTCCGTTGCAAAAATGTGGCTTGTAAGTGAAAAAAGTCTTATCTTCAAGCATCATTGCAACTTCTTCGATTGCAATGACATACTGTGTATTGATACTGTTAAGCCGTCTTCTCACTTCGTCAACCATATCACTGTTAGCAATATCGGAAATATACAACATTACACCTCTTGTTTTGCTGACACTTCCGATTTTAATACCTTCCGCAATAAGTTTTTCACTTTTAATTATTTTTCTGACAAGAGCAGTATTATTTCTAAGCATTTCTGCAAATGCCTCTTGCGGTCCATAAATAGACTGTTCATTTTCAGGTTTACCGATACTTCGCGTACCCCATTCACGAACATCAAGTGAAAAACCTTTTGAAAAAACCGTCTACAAACACAGCACAACCACCAAAATTAACTTCTTCAAATATAGTATCCATACTGTTTGTAGTTATTGCCTGCGAATGTGCAATAAATCTGTCTATTATTTCAGTTTCATAACTGTATATCTTGTCATCTGAAAAGTAGGGGATTTCAAGCAATGTCTTTATTATCGCCAAATCAACCATATCTGTACTTACCATACCGTCGATAAATACGATAAACGCTTTGCGTCCCTCTTTTAAAACAAGCTCGCGTATTACTATATCGTTATTAATAGGTACGTTAAATCTGTTTCGTACATATGAAATGTTTTCTTCATAGCTTTTTGATACAGTATCATTTGCGGTTGTTTCGGTTTTCTCATCTCGCACATCGTATTCTATATCGTTACTTTTATTTTTCAACTTAAAATCATTTTCTTGAGCAGTAGGAGAGAATATCACATAATTTTTTATTTTTCTAAATAAACTGTTCATTTTAATCCTCCGTTAAATATATCCATATATATTATGGTATCACTTTTTGAAAATTATACATATGTTTCACGTGAAACATTACATTTGTGTTAAATCTTCAATATGTTTCACGTGAAACATTTACAAATAAAAATTTTATGATATAATGATATATAGAAATAAATTAAAAAGTGGAGATTATTATGACAAAAATAATTGCAATAACAAATCAAAAGGGTGGTGTCGGTAAAACAACCACTTCTGTTAATCTGTCATCATGTCTTGCATATGAAAATAAAAAAAACTCTGCTTATAGACTGCGACCCTCAAGGTAATTCGACAAGCGGTCTTGGTATTGAAAAAGATGATTATGAATTATCAATTTATGATTGTTTTGTTGACAGTTCTAAAACAAAAGACGCTGTAATCAAGACAAAATATAATAATTTGTATGTCATTCCGTCATCTTCAGACCTTTCTGCCGCTGAAATTGAGCTTGCATATGAAGATAAGCGTGAGTTTTTTCTTGAAAAATGCCATTGATATGATTAAAGAAAACTTTGACTACATTATAATAGATTCACCTCCTGCACTCGGAATGATTACTATTAATATTATGACTGCGTCAGATTCCGTATTAATTCCGATACAATGTGAATACTATGCACTTGAGGGTTTAAGTCAGCTTATTACCACAATTAAGACAATCAAAAGAAACTTAATCCGCAAATTGAAATTGAAGGTGTTCTCGGAACTATGTATGACGGCAGAACAAATCTTTCAATACAGGTGCTTGACGAAGTTAAAAAATACTTTCCGGATAAAGTTTATAAAACCATTATTCCGCGAAATGTTCGTTTAAGTGAATCACCGTCTTTCGGTGAGCCTATAATAAACTATGACAGAACCTCTAAAGGTGCAGACGCATATATGGCTCTGGCAAAGGAAGTTATACGAAACAATAAATAACTTAATTAATGTCAGTAAAGGAGTGAGCATATGGCTAAAAAAAAAGGTTTAGGCAAAGGGCTTAATTCTCTTTTTTAATGAAGAAGATATTGAAGAAGTTACTTCCGAAATTACTAAATCTTCAGAGGGGGGACATAAAAAAAAGTACGTATGTCCCTGATTGAGCCTAACAAAAAAACAACCAAGACGTCATTTTGACGAAGAAAAAAATAACGGCTCTTGCAGATTCTATTAAGGAACACGGACTTATTCAACCTATTATAATAACACCGTCCGACAATAATATGTATAAAATCGTTGCCGGTGAAAGACGTTGGAGAGCCGCAAAAAAAAGGCAAATTTAAAAAGAAATTCCGGCAGTTATAAGAAAATACAGTGAAGAACAGGTTGCCGAAATTGCTTTGATTGAAAATTTGCAGCGTGAAAATCTAAATCCGATTGAAGAGGCTATCGGTTATAACTTATTGATGGACGAATTTAATCTTACTCAAGAACTTATAAGTCAAAGAGTAGGAAAGAGCAGAAGTGCAATCGCCAATTCATTAAGACTTTTTGTCACTTGAGGACGAAATTCAGAAAATGCTTATTTTAGGTACTTTAACAAGCGGTCACGCACGTGCGATACTTTCGCTTGACGATAAAGAACTGCGAATAGCACTTTCAAAACGTATTATCGAAGATAACTTAAATGTAAGACAAGCCGAGGCTCTTGCAAAGCAACTTCAAAAGAAAAAAGCCACAGAAGAAAAAGTCTGAAAAAAAACGGCTTATGACATTGAAATTGAGAAGATACAAAATACGTTATCTTCTGCAATGGGTACAAAAGTCAGAATCAATCATACCGCTAAAAAAGGTAAAATTGAAATTGAATATTACGGAAACGAAGATTTAGAACGTGTTCTTGGATTTTTTAATATAAAAGGAGAATAAGAATGAATATTGATACAAATACACTTATTTTTATTGCTCTTGCAATAATGATGATACTTATAGTTATTTGTTTCATCTGCAACAGCATTAATTCATCAAAAATTAACACACTTATGGATTATTCCGATGAAGGCGATATTATCGGTGCTTTAAAAAGATTACTACGATAAAGTTGATGATTTATCAAAGACTGTAAATGATACATCCGACGCGGTTTTGATGTCGCGACTTGCAAATTGTGAAAATGATTCTAATATTTCACTAAAAAAGGTAGCTGTTGTTAATTTTGACGCATTTGACGATGTTACAGGCAAACTTAGCTTTGCACTTGCTATTTTGAATAACAACAACGACGGTATCATTTTTAACATCGCTTTACGGACACAATTCATGCAATACATATGTGCGTGAAATTGTCGGCGGTCAGACACCTATAAAACTTCTTGATGAAGAAAAAATGCTGCACTTGAAAATGCAAAAAGTAAACTAAAGAGGACTGAAAAGAATGGCTAATAAGAATGATAACAAATCTATGTTTCTCTACACCGCTTTAATATTTATAGTTGCGGTATTGCTGATTATTTTTTCGTTTTTAGGTCAGACAAATATGCAAAAAAAAATCAGCCGCAAGTTAGTGAATCGCCGGATAAAGAAATGAGTATTTCCGAAAAGGCATCAATACTTAGTGAAGAAAAATACAGTTTTACTGGAAAATAACAGTAATCTAAAAAAAGAAAATCAAGAATTATCCGAAGAAAATATACAGCTTAAATCTGATAATGAATCACTTACACAAAAACAGTCACAAAATGATTTATTACTAAGTGCAAACGGTTATTTTACACTCGGTAATAATTCAATGGCACTTGAAACGCTTGATAAAGTTAATTATAACGATCTTTCAAGTGACCAAAAAAAATTATATACGATAACATTAAAAAATAATATAAATTAAAGAAAGGATAAATTTAATATGTTAGACATTAAAGTATTAAGACAAGAACCTGAACGTATAAAGGAGGCTTTAAAAAGCGTTTCAATCCGCTTGATATTGAGCCTGCTATAGAACTTGATAAGCAAAGACGTGCAATTCTTGCAGAAGTTGAACAGAAAAAAGCTAAACAAAACGAAATTACAAAGCAAATTCCTCAAATGAAGAAAAACGGTGAAAATACAGACCAAATTTTTGCCGAAATGAAGGAATTGAGTAATGATATTAAAGCTGACGATGAAAAGGTAAGGGATATTGACGAACAGCTAAGAAACTTTATGCTAAGAATTCCTAATATTCCTAATCCTGAAGTTCCGGTAGGTAAGGACGATACAGAAAACGTTGAACTTAGAAAGTTCTCTGAACCGAGAAAGTTTGATTTTGAACCAAAGGCTCACTGGGATATCGGTACAGACCTTGATATTCTTGATTTTGAACGCGGTACAAAAATTGCCGGTACTCGTTTCACAGTATATAAAGGTCTTGGTGCAAGACTTGAAAGAGCCGTTATTCAGTTCTTCCTTAATACTCACACAGAAGAATCGGGCTATACTGAAATCTTTCCGCCGTATATGGTAAACAGAGCATCAATGACAGGTACAGGTCAGCTTCCTAAATTTGAAGAGGACGCATTTAAGGTTGTAAACAACGGCTTCTTCCTAATTCCTACGGCAGAAGTTCCTGTAACAAATCTTCACAGAGATGAAATTCTAAGCGGTGACCAACTTCCTATTAAATATACAGCTTACTCAGCATGTTTCAGAGCAGAGGCAGGCAGTGCAGGCCGTGACACAAGAGGTCTTATCAGACAGCACCAATTCAACAAAGTTGAACTTGTTAAGTTTGTAAAGCCTGAAACAAGCTATGACGAACTTGAAAAACTTACAAACGACGCTGAAAAGCTACTTCAAAAGCTTGGACTTGCTTACAGAGTTGTATGCTTGTCAACAGGTGACCTTGGTTTCTCATCGGCTAAGACATATGATATTGAAGTATGGATGCCAAGCTACGGCAGATATGTTGAAATTTCTTCATGCTCAAACTTTGAAGATTATCAGGCAAGACGTGCCAACATCAAATATAAGGAAACACCGAAGGATAAGGCTCAATTTGTTCATACACTTAACGGCTCAGGTCTTGCAGTCACGGCAGAACTGTTGCCGCAATTCTTGAAAATTATCAGAATGAGGACGGTACTGTAACAGTTCCTGAAGTTCTTGTTCCTTATATGGGTACAGATAAGATTTCTAAGTAATTTTGATTTTTGTAAATAGGCAAGCCATGGCTTGCCTATTATTGTATTTATCAATATTACAAAACAGTTAAAATTAATTTTTCCACGTTTGTGTTGATAACCTATATTGTGTTTGTAATATTTCTGTAACACAAGATATAGTTGTGGTATTATGTAAACTAATTTATGGTTAAATTTGACTTATCAACACCTTAATTTTACCACTTATCCACTTAAAAATGACGTAGACAAGCCATTTATTTTGAGTTATCCACGTTATCCACACAGTTATCCACACAGTGTGTAATTATTACCGTTTATAAAAAATCGCGTAAATATGCGATTTTTTAAGGTTTACATTTTAATATTACACTATTGTTACAAATATTACACAAATACGTGGAAAAAGTGTGGATAACTGATGATAACTCACCGCAAATTACGGTTTTAAGGCGTTTTTCGGTGTTTATAACACCTTGAAAGTTATCCACACCGTGTGTATAACTTGTAGGATAACCGTATAAACTAATTTATTTGAATCTCGGAGGTAATTATTTATGATTACACCACGTTTAAAATGTATAATAGACCATACAAAAGGGAAATAGAATCGCTGATATTGGTACTGACCACGCATATATTCCTATTTATCTTGTTGAAAATTATTTAGCCGAATACGTTATTGCAGGCGATGTAAGACAAGGACCGGTTGATATTGCAAAGGCTAATGTTGAAAAGCATAAACTTTCTGATAAAATTGAGGTAAGACTTGGCAGTGGTCTTTCAGTTATTGAAAAAAAGGTGAGGTTGACACCGTTATAATTGCCGGTATGGGCGGTCAGCTTATCAGTGAGATTTTAAGTGCAGATACAGAAAAGGCGAGAGAATGTAATCTTGTACTTCAACCGATGAATGCACAATATGAGCTTAGAAAGTATCTTATTTCAAACGGCTTTTCTATTACGGACGAAGATATTGCCATTGAGGGATTTAAGGTATATAATATAATGAATGTTATAAATAAACCTCAAAAAGGAATTTGATAACGATATTGAATATCATTTACCGAAATATCTTGTAAATCATAAGTATTATAAAAATCTCTATGATAAAAAACATCGTGAATTTGTCAAGGTTATAACAGGTCTTGAAAATTCAAAAGACGTTGATGAGGATAAACTCAATAAATATAAATACTGGCTAAAGGAATTGAATAAATATGAAAGCTAAAGAAATAATTAAAATAATTGAGAATATATGTCACGAAAGATTGGCGTATTCATGGGATAATGTCGGTCTTTTGTGCGGTGATGAAAATAAGGACGTAAAAAGGTATTTGTAACGCTTGATACAAATACCAATACCGTTAAAGAGGCTATATCAAAAAAATGCCGATATGATTGTTTCACATCACCCAATACTGCTTGGCGGTATAAAGAGAATTGATTATTCCACATCTGTGGGACAAATGCTTAAATTGCTTATTGAAAATAATATACCGCTTTTCGCCGCTCATACTAATATGGATACAGCTAAAGGCGGTATAAATGATAAACTTGCCGAAATGTTTGAACTTACAGACGTTAAAATACTTGATCAACATACCGATGATTCATCGGCAGGTTTGGGACGATACGGCAGACTTGAAAAAACGATTAAATTAGGTGATTTTGCAGAACATTGTAAAAAGATACTCGGCACACCTTTTTTGCGTGTTTCCGGCGATTTTGAAAATGATATTAATACAGTTGCGGTTGCATCGGGCAGCTGCAGTGAAATTATTCCGCTTGCATTTGAAAAGGGTGCGGACGTTATTATAACAGGTGATATGAAGTATCATAATATGATTGATATGACCGAACTTGGAATATGCGTCATTGACGCAGGTCATTATCCTACTGAAATATGTGTGTTATGGATATATTTGAAGATATTTTGAAGGATACTGATATTGAGATAATAAAATCAGAAAATAAGGATATTTTTTAAACTTGTTTGACATAATTTAAAATATATTGTATAATATTTTAAGAGTAAGTCAGATAATCGCGCCGTTTACGGTGAGGAAAGTCCGGGCTTCACAGAGCAGGGTGCCGGCTAACGGCCGGTAAAGGTGACTTTAAGGATAGTGCAACAGAAAATAAATGCCTTAATTTATTAAGGTGATTGTGGAAATGTGCGGTAAGAGCGCACAGGGAAGATGGCAACTGAATTCCCGTGTAAACCCCACCTGAAGCAACTTTGGGAATGTTAAGCTTGCTCGGCGTGTTCCCTTGAAAGGCTTGAGCGTATAGGTAACTGTACGTCGAGATAGATGATTATCTAATACAGAACCCGGCTTATAGATTTGCTCATTTTAAGAAATGCCTTTTGGCATTTCTTTTTTCCACCACCCGTCACTTCGTTGACACCTCTCCTCAAGGAGAGGCTTTTTGTATGGCTCCCATTGAGGGGAGCTGTCAACGCAGTTGACTGTGTGGTGGCTTGTTCATATTTTCATATGACTGTAATTTTTTATCGTATCGTTTTCCACCACCCGTCACTTTCGTGACACCTCTCCTCAAGGAGAGGCTTTTGTACGGCTCCCATTGAGGGGAGCTGTCAACGCAGTTGATTGTGGGTGGCTTGTTCATATTTTCATATGACTGTAATTTTTTATCGTATCATTTTCCACCACTCCATCACTTCGTGACACCTCTCCTCAAGGAGAGGCTTTTGTACGGCTCCAATTGAGGGGAGCCAGCAACGCAGTGACTGTGGGGTGGATTTTTATAACTTTCATACGAGCTTACTCATTTTTTTAACTTATCATAAATATATCGTTCATATGGGACTGTGCCCCCCGACGTCCCTTTATCTAACCTTTTTTTTCTTTCTGTAGGGACGATCACATTGGTCGCCCCTTTTTATGTTTTCACACTTTTACGGTCAATGACCGCCCCTACGATTATTTTTACTTATCCACAAAAAAGGGGATTATCGTGGATAATCCTTTTAATCATATCACCATACCGCCGTCAACGTTGACAACCTGACCTGTTATAAAATCCGCATTTTCGCTTGCAAAGAAATCTTACCGTCTTTGCAATCTCCTCCGGTTTACCGAGTCGTTCAAGCGGTGTTTCTTCACAAAGGCAATCAAAATCTTCTTTTTGTCAAATGGCTGTTCATTTCAGTTTCAATAACTCCGGGTGCAACACAATTTACACATATACCCGACGGTCCCAGCTCCTTTGCAAGTGCTTTTGTAAAGCCTATAACCGCCGCCTTTGCGGCACTGTAATGAACCTCACAGCTGCCTCCGGTAACACCCCACATTGACGAAATATTAATGATTTTACCGCTCTGTTTATAAATCATATCATCAACAAAAAGCTTTTGTAACGAGATACATACTTTTCATATTCCAAATCAAACATTCTGTCCCAATCATTTTCAGTTATATCTGTAAACATTTTTTGTTGTGAAATACCTGCATTATTCACAATTACATCTATTTTACCGTAATTTGTGTGAATAAATTCAGCCATATCATTTACTTGTTTAGAGTCTGAAACATCTGCTTTTACCATAACCGCACCTGTTTCATTTTTTATCTTTTCCGCCTCGTCACTGCTTTTGTTATAATTCAAAAACACTCTGTATCCGTTATTTGAAAATTCATATACACAAGCCTTGCCGATTCCGCGGCTTCCGCCTGTTATCAAAAACATTTTTCATAATCTTTCCTTCTTATACTTCTTCCGGTTTCATTTTAGGTATAAACACCCTTGATGTCTTTTTCTCAACAACCTTGTTTGCACGTTCAACAGCCTGTTCCATGCAATATTCCTGACAGTCAAGTTTTTTCTTTTCCGCGTCTGTCTTTTGTATAAACACCGTCATGCTGAATATGTGCACGCATTGGTATCGCTAAGCTGTACATCAAGCACGTTTATAACATCTTTTTTCAAATTTTCATCATCAATAGGGAACATTATTTCAACACGTCTGTTAAGATTTCTCTGCATCCAATCGGCACTTGCACAGAACACATTTTCTTGACCGTCATTATAAAAATAATATATTCTTGTATGTTCAAGGTATCTGCCGACAATAGAACGAACTGTAATATTTTCCGACAAATCCTTTACACCTGCTCTCAAGGCACAAATTCCGCGCACAATCAAATCAATCTTAACACCGCTGCAGCTTGCTTTATATAAAAGTTCAATAATTTTAGGGTCAACAAGCGAATTAACCTTTGCAACTATTCTTGCTTTACGTCCTTCTTTTGCGTGTTTAATTTCACGTTCAATCATTTCTTCCGTCTTTTTTCTTAGCCATAGAGGTGCAAGAATAAGTTTGTTCCAGTGTGACGGCTCTGAAAAGCCCGAAATCATATTAAAGAATGCACCGGCGTCATCACCGATTGGTTTTTTGAACAAGTCAAAAGTCCCATATCGGTATAGAAATTGGCAGTTATATCGTTATAGTTACCAGTTCCGAGATGAACATATCTTCTGATACCATCCTCCTCACGTCTTACTATTTCGGTAATCTTTGAATGTGTTTTAAGTCCCAAAAGTCCGTATATAACATGACAACCGGCTTTTTCAAGTTTTCTCGCCCAAATAATATTATTTTTCTTCATCAAATCTTGCCTTTAATTCAACAAGTACGCTCACTTGCTTACCGTTTTCCGCCGCACGCGAAAGCGCCTCTATAATAGGCGAATTACCGCTTACTCTGTACAATGTCTGTTTAATTGCAAGCACATTTTCATCAACTGCCGCCTGTTTTATCAAATCAACTATTGTTGAAAAAACTGTCATATGGGTGATGAAGAAGTATATCGCCCTCACGGATTTTTTCAAATAAATCAACATTTTTAAGTTCAGGTCTTACCTGTGATTTAAATGGCTTTATATTTATACTTGTCAAATCCATCCTCCGAATACAGCTTATTCAAAAAAGTAAAATCAATAGGTCCGTTAATTTTATAAATATCATCATTTTTAACTTTCAACTCTTTCTTTAAAATTGAAAGCAACTCGCCTTTAACCTTACTATCCACCTCAAGGCGGATTACGCCGCTTCTTTCACGTTCCTTAAGACTCTTTTCAATTTCAATAAGCAAATCTTCACTGTCGTCCTCATCAATAGGAATATCTGCGTCACGCATAACTCTGTATGAGTATGAGCAAAAAGCACATCATAACCCATAAACAGCATAGGCAAAAAACTCCTGTACTATTTCTTCAAGCAGAATAAATTGTTTTTTACCGTTTTCAGACGGAAGTTTCACTATACGTTTAAATACTGACGGTATCTGTACCGTTGCAAAAAGCCTGCTCCTTGTTTTCCTTTTTGATAAGTGCACAAATGTTAAGCACCTTATTTTGAATAAGCGGAAACGGTCTTGACGAGAATCAACCGCCATAGGCGTCAAAACAGGGTATATTTCATTTTTGAAATACTTTTCAATAAATTTCTTTTGTTCTTCAGAAAGCTGATTTCTGTTTAAGATTGATATGTTTTCAACAGCCAGCTGCGGCAGAAGTAATTTTTCATATGTACTATACTGCATATCAACCATATTATGAGTTTTTTTCAGATATTTTTTTCAAGCTGTTCGTGAGGTGTAAGTCCGGACGCGTCTTTTTCTTATAGTCGGAAATTTCCATATTTTTAAGTGACGCAACACGTACCATGAAAAATTCATCAAGATTTGAGCTTGTTATGGCAAGAAATTTAAGTCTTTCAAACAACGGATTTTCTTTATCCCTTGCTTCATGCAATACACGCAAATTAAAATCAAGCCAAGAAAGTTCTCTGTTTATATAGTTGTCACTTTTATTATAGTCCTGCATAATCATTTCAATCCTTTCTTCACAAGTACGGCTTTGATACCGAACACTTCTTCAAAAAAAATTCCTGTGCTATGTTAAATTCACGTTCTTCAAGACTTATATCACTGTCCGTATAAGCGGTTATCGTAAGTATTCCGTTTCTTATTGATGTTTTGATTTCGTCTATTTTTTTTTGATTGTATTCAACATCAAGTGACTTGGCAAGTGAAAGGATTGCACGCAAGTTTTGAAATAAGCAATCTTCTGTTCTTTGAATATACGTTGTATTCATTAAAATCAAAAATACCGTTTTGGAACAGCACCGCACCCGATATTACTTCGTGTTCCTTTTTGTGACAAGCCTATAATAGGATTTGATTTTACAATGTCGTATGAGTATTTGCTGTAATCGTTTATATTTATATAGTAACCCGTATCCGCAAATATTGACGCAACTTTAAGCAATACCGCGTGACGCTTTGAAAGTCCGAACTTTTTAGAAAGCGTTGCCATTATATTTACTCCGAACTCCATAATTTTAGTATAATGGCGGTGGCTTACATCATATTTGCCTGCATAATATTTTGCACTTGATATAATGTCATCTGTAAATATATGCTTTGTATGCGTATAAGCATTTTTTTCGACATATTCGACAAGTATTCCGTCAACAAGCGATATTTCAGGTGCAATGATTATCTGATTTTTGTCTTTTTTGACATAAACATCTTATAGAAAAGAATTGACGGCATCATCAGCTTTGCAATATCATAAGGTACTTCGTACTTGTCCTCCACATATTGCGGACCGTATTCAGATATAATCTTGTATACATCATCTATATTTTCTTCTGTTATGCTGTCCGAACTTATACCGCAGATTTTTTTATATATCTTACTTGATTACCCATTATTACGAAATACTTATAGTTTGGATTTTGTAGAATACATTTTTATAGTTATTGATACCCGCCTTAATAAAATCCTCAAGCACACTTGAAAAAAAGAGGTTGTACTGTTTTTAACCGTTGAAAGATTTTCAAGTACACGAAGTGAACCCATAGGCAGGTTTTGAGAAAATTGCAGTTTAGACTGCTCGTAATGTGATACCTGTACACTTCCCGATGCAACATCGACCAAAACAGCACCTGCCTCGATAATATCGTCAAAATAGCTGTTGTTAAGTGCAAATGCCTTGTTATGTAAAAATCTTTCCTCTTCATTTGATATAATAGTGACCTTTATCCCCGTTCTTATATTAATCTGGTCAATTATATACTCACTGTTTGACGCCTCTCTACGGCAGTTGTTGCATAACAGACATATTCGTCAACTCCGTAGCTTTTCATTATCCTTAAATATTCTTCAAAGCAGTTACATATCTTGTCCACAAGGTTATAGCTTATTTTTCCGACTGCATACGATTCTTTTGCCTATTGACAAATCATATTTGACGGTATCAAGCACTGAAATACCGTTTTTTTGAAACTTCCGCTATCTTCATTGTTATTTCCGTAGACCCCAAGTCTATTGCCGCAAAAACTTTATATCTCGGCACATTTCATCATTCCTTCCTATAGTTTTTGTATTAATTTTATTATACATAAAACTTAAAAAAAAAAATCTCAATATTTTTCTTGATTAATTTACTTAAATCTGATATTATAGAGTGTAGACTTAAATATAATGGCGATATGTTTGATTTTAATACAATTTGTTAACAATAATGAAAAAAAGGAGGAAAATAATAGATATGGATATGTTAGAGATTTGGAATCAAGTTCTTGAAAATCTTGAAGGCAATGTATCTCCTGTCGGATTTAATATACATATAAAAACAGCAGTTCCCGTATGTTTTGAAAACTCGACTTTTACTATTTCCGTAGCTACTTCTATTAATAAAAATCTTGTAGAATACCGTTACAAAAAATACATCGAATCATCACTTGAAAAAGTTACTGGCGCAAAGATTTCACTTGCTGTTTTGGTCGGTGACGCAAACGAGTTAAAGCAAGAAATAGAATCTAAACAAAACTCGGAATACGACAACAGTGAAATAATAAGCAGTGACGGTTTAAATTCAAAGTATACATTTGAAAATTTTTGTACAGGGTTCTTCAAATTTATATGCGTATACCGCCGCAGAACAAGTTGCCAATCATCCGGGTGAAAGCAATAATCCTCTTTTTATTTACGGTAACAGCGGACTTGGAAAACACACTTAATGCAGGCAATCGGTAATAAGATTAAAGCTAATAATCCAAATGCAAAGATAATATATGTTTCAAGTGAAAACTTTATGAATGAATTTATCACATCTATCAGAGAAAAAAAACAGGCGATAAATTCAGAAGTAAATACAGAGCCGCCGACGCACTTTTTAGTGGACGACGTTCAATTTTTGAAAAATAAAGAGGCTACGCAGGACGAATTTTTCCATACCTTTAATGAACTCTTTAATTCAAAGAAACAAATTGTTTTGACAAGTGACCGACTTCCGAATGAACTGAAAACTCTTGAGGACCGTTTAAGAACAAGATTCGGACAAGGTCTTACCATTGATGTATCTGTACCTAACTTTGAAACAAGAGTTGCAATTCTTCAGCAGAAGGCTTTGGAACATAATAAAAGAAATTGACGAGGACGCATTATTATATGTAGCGGAGCATATTCGTTCAAGTGTCCGTGAACTTGAAGGTGCACTTCTTAAAATCATATCAATGTCGGAATTTAAAAAATGTAAAATAACAAAAGATTTTGCGGAAGAAGTTCTGAAAAAATTAATTCCGAAGAGCGAAAACAGTAACTCCTCAGAATATTATAAAAAAAAAGTTTCTACTTTTTTATAATATTTCAGAGTCGGATATTACCGGTAAAGTTAAGACAAAAAGAAATAGTAGTTCCAAGACAAATTTCAATGTACCTTTGCCGAAAGATTTTAAATATGAACGATACAAACATAGGTAAAGAGTTCGGAAAAGACCGAACAACAGTAGGACATAACATTGAAAAAAAATAGAGGGAAAGCATCGATACTAACAGTACGATTAAATCAGATGTAAATTACATATTAAAAAGACCTAAATTATAATGAGGGATAAATGTAGGGATAAGTTGTTGATAACGTGTGGATTTCTGAATAAGGAAATTTCAGTAAAAAATAAGATTTGGATTATCCAAAGTTATCCACCGACAATACATACTGTATGTGTTGATAAAATATGGCTTGTCTATGCACTCTGAAATGACTTTTCCATCAATCCACGCTCTCTACTACTACTACTATTATATTATATATTATATATTATTTATATATAAATATATATGCAAAACGAAATTGCAGTGATATGTTGATAAATTTATACACAAGGAGATAATTAAAATGAAATTAGTATGCAGTAAACCACAACTTGTTGATATAATAAATACTGTTCAAAAGAGCTATTGCTCCAAAGACATCTTTACCTATACTTGAATGTATTAAGATTGATGCTAACGGTGACGGTAATGTTGTGTTTACAGGTAACAATATTGATATATGTATAGAATATAATACCGAATGTACCGTTACAGAGAGGGCGGTACTATTGCACTTGCTTCAAAAGATGTTCGGTGAAATTGTAAGAAGACTTCCTGACGGTGATGTTACTATAAGTGTTAATCCGTCTAACTATGTTACTAAAATAAAGAGCGGTTCAAGTGAATTTAATATTCAGGGTATTGCTCGGATGAATTTCCGGACGCACCTATACTTGAAGAAAAAGTTCAGATTTTCAATTACACAGGACGTACTTAAAAAGCTTATAAGAAAGACAATAGCGTTTGTTTCTCAAAATGAGGGTAAAAAGCCTGTTTTGACCGGTGCATTGTTTGAGATTAAAAACAATTATCTTAATGTTGTTGCGTCAGACGGTCACAGACTTGCTGTTGTTAAAGAAGAAATAAATGATAATGTTGAAAACAATAAACTTGTTGTTCCGGTATGACACTCCGCGAACTTTTGAAAATTCTTAAAGATGATGAAGAAAATGTTGATATTATAGTATCGGACAGAACTGTTTTGTTTGATTTTGGATATTATCAGGTTTATTCGAGATTGCTTGACGGCGAATTTTTTTGAAGTATGACGCGATTATATCGGTGGTAAATACGTTAAACGTAGTTGTTGAAAAGAGCCTTATTACAGACAGCTTGGAAAGAGCGTTGCTTTTGATTAACGATGATATATCGGCAAAATCTGAAAATAAAGTTCCTGTACGTTTTAATATTGGCTATGATAAGATTGACGTTTCTTGTATAACAGGTAAGGGACAGGTTAATGACACAGTACCTGTTGAGCTTGACGGCGATAACCTTTTGATTGGGTTTAACTGTAGATTTTTTTTGCTTGACGCATTGAGTGCTTGTGACGAAGAAAAAGGTTAAGATGGAATTTTCTGCTCCGACAAGCGGTTGCTTTATAAAGAGCGTAGAGGGTGACGATTCTTATATTTATATGATTCTTCCTGTAAGACTTTTATAACTAAGAGGTGCTTTATGAAGATTAAGACAGTCAATAATTATTATACAGATGAAAAATACTTATATAGTTTATGATGAAAATACAAAGAACGGTCTTGTGATTGATCCGGGATATAAGTGTGACGGAATATTGAAAGTGGCTCAGGACGACGGAGTTAATATAAAATATGTGCTTATAACTCATTGTCATTATGACCATATTTCAGATATGGAACAGCTCCGTGAAAAAACAGGCGCTAAACTTGTTTCCGGCGATAAGGCAAGCATAAATATAACAGACCCGGACATTAATTTGTCGTATTCGGGACTTGGTTATGAATTGTCGGCTAAAAATTCTGATATTGTTTTGAAAGATAATGAAGAACTTAATATTGACGGACTTAATATCAAATGTATCTATACGCCAGGTCATACAAATTGCGGCGTATGTTATTTGATAAATAATGAAAAATTGTTTACGGGCGATACATTGTTTTTAAAAGTGTCGGCAGAAGTGATTTGCCGACAGGTGACGGAGATACTCTTGTAAAATCAATAAAGACAAGAATATATACGCTTGATGATGATACAGAAGTTTTTCCGGGACACGGCGGACAGAGTTCTGTTGGGTACGAGAAAAAGTATAATATGTATATAAAGGGCTAAAAAAATGTTAATTATTCAAAACGGTTATGAATGTGATTACGAAATGAAGCTTTTTTATAAGCTTTATTTTGATATGAACGAAGATATATATGTGTATTCAAACTTTGAATATAAGGATAAAGTTATAAACGTGTATACTGAGATAATCTATAACGGCGATACATATTTTTTGACGATTTCTATTATGATTTTGATACTGAAAATCAAAAGGCACAGTTTATAAAAAGATATTTACTGCGTCATGTACAAAGTCGTTTTGTCACGCGGCGGAAAAAAATTAAGCATATAAATCTTCCTTGGGGGAATAATGTGCGGTATTCGTCCGGCTAAAATTGTCCGTGAACTTATGGAAGAAGGATACAGTGACAGTGAAGTTGTTGAAGTATTAAAGAAAATTTATGAAGTTTGTCCGATGAAAAGATTGACCTTGCATATAAGGTTGCAAAGAACTGAAAAGATTTTGCTTGACGAAATCGGTGAAAATTCAGTAAGTATATATATCGGCATACCGTTTTGTCCGACAAGATGTTTGTATTGTTCATTTGTTTCAACAGATATACGCGTAAGCGGAAAAATATATGGACCCGTTTGTGGATAAATTGCTTTTGGAGATTGATAAAACTGCAGAAGTAATTGATAAAATGGTGCATATGTTGAAAATATATATATCGGCGGCGGAACACCGACAACTCTTGAAACACACCACTTAAAAAGCAATATTTGACAGATTGAAAGAAAATTTTGATTTTTCAAAAATAAAGGAATTTACTCTTGAGGCAGGCAGACCGGATACAATAACAAAGGATAAATTGTATGAGGCAAAAACAGGGCGGTGTCAACAGAATAAGCATTAATCCGCAGACTATGAACGAACAGACTTTGAAAAGAGTAGGCAGAAAGCATACTACTCCCGATATGGTGCGAAAATGCTTTGAAATGGCAAGAAAAATGGGCTTTGACAATATTAATATGGACCTTATAGCCGGTTTACCGGAAGAAACCGTTGATATGTTCAAGTACAGTCTTGATGAAGTAATTAAACTTGATCCTGAAAATATAACCGTTCATTCAATGTGCGTGAAAAGAGCGGCTTCACTCAGATTTTCAGATGCGGAGCTTGCAAAAAGCAAACGATATGAATGAAATGCTTTCGTATACTCAAAAACATATGGAGAAAACAGGCAGAAAGCCTTATTATATGTATCGTCAAAAAAATATTTTCGGGTAATCTTGAAAATGTCGGTTATGCAAAAGACGGCTGTATGAGTACATATAACATAAACATTATGGAGGAAAAACAGACTATTATTGCACTTGGCGGCGGCGGTTCTACTAAAATTGTTATGGACGACAGAATTGAGAGAGTGTTTAATTTTAAAAGACCCTCTTGAATATATAAGACGTTTTTGATGAAATATTGAAGAAAAAAAGACGAAATACTTGATATATTGGCAGGTGAAAAAAATGGCTGACGAACAAACTTTAAACCATATAATGAATGAGTACGAAGAACTTCGTATCAGTGCGGCTAATGAAAGAAAAAACGTATTGAAGAAGTTAATAAAAAAAAATTCCGCGAGTGGCTGAAATTGACAGAGAGATTTTTCAATGCGGTATGGAGAATACTAAAAAGAATATTTAAAAATCCCGATAAGGCTGATGAATATAACAGGGATTTTAAAGAAAATCTAAGAAAACTCGAAAATGAAAAGAGTAATCTGTTAAAAAAGTAAACGGAATTTCTGACGATTATAATAAATATAAATATAAGTGTGAAAATTGCAGTGATACAGGTTATGATAAAAACGGTAAAAAATGTCAGTGTTTTAAACAGAAACTTATAAATGCGGCATATTCAGTGTCAAATATAGAAGAAACAATAAAAACACAAAATTTTTGATACATTTTTCGTTTGATTATTATTCAAAAGATGTCGGTGAAAACGGTGTTTCGGTGTATGATAATATGACGAAGATATATAATAACTGTAAACGTTTCTGCGATAATTTTGATAATGAAACCAAAGGCCTTGTTTTTTACGGCTCGACAGGTTTGGGAAAAACATTTTTGTCAAGTGCCATTGCAAAAAGAACTTATGGATAAGGGCAAAATGGTTATCTACATAAGAGCGACAAAACTGTTTTTTCAATAAATGAAGATTATAAGTTCGGCAGAAATACCGACAGGTCTGTTATTGACAATATATATAAGGCTGATTTGCTTATAATTGACGATTTGGGTACAGAGCCGTTCAATAAAAATAATCTTGCGTTTTTATTTGACGTTATTAACGAACGTACAGCAAATAATAAAAAGATTATTATTAATACTAATTTGCAAATAAGCGAAATTACAAAAATGTACAGTATGCGTTTTACTTCAAGATTGTATGAATATTTTATGATGTACAAATTTTACGGGGAAGATATACGCATACAAAAATTAAGAAGAAGTTAAGAGGATTGAAAAATTGTCTGGACCGTGCATAATATTTATAATTCAATAAAAACAAAAAGCAAGCCTATCTTTGATATACTGCTTGCATTTGCATTTTTTTTGAAAATAAACTCTAACGTACCTATGTACGCCGACGAGTTCATTTTCAAAAAATGCAAACTAATTCCTCAACCTCTTACAGTATGAAGGGACTGCTATGCAGTCCCTTTAATGATTATTTACCGTTGTTGTTTGCGTCATTACCGCCTACGGCGTCACTTACACCCTCAGCAACATCGGCTGCTGCATCACCGACACCTTCGACAACGTCGCCTGCCGCATCACCAACGTCTTTAACTGCGTCGCCTGCCGCATTACCTGCGTTATCTACATCGTTTGAAACATTGTTATTGTCATTTTTATTTTCGTTATCATGATTTGTATTTACCGTTGATTCCGGTGACGGTGCAGTATTGTCATTTGTATTATTCATACCGCATGATGTAAGCATTGCGGCAGAAATAAATGATAATAAAACTAATTTTATACCTTTCATTTTTATGCCTCCATTATTTATTGATACAACCTTAGTATTGTCATTATTTTTGATTTTATAAGTTTATTAATAAAAAATTCATATTTTTTTTGGAACAAAAGTGATGTTATATACGTCTAATAAATTGCAAACAGATAAATGCAAATAATAAAAAAAAGGAGATTATAAAAATGAAAAAAAATCTAATCGCAATAATTGCACTAACAGCAGCACTTGCTGCAAGTACATCTGCTTTTTGCAGACACAGTACAAATTTCAGAAGAAGAACTTAATAAGCCTGTTTCGACATATGCACCGGATGCTATGCCGACACCGGAAATTCAAAGGCGACATTATGCTTTTGAATGGTGAAGAAAAAAGATGCAGTTGCTACAGATGCAGAAACACCTATTGAAATTGCAAGCTATATGTTCTGTAGACGTAACAGTTGTAAAAACAGACAGCGACGTTGACGGAATTATCAAAACAACAACAGACGTTAATAATAAGGACGATCAAAACAATACTGTAAATCTAAAGATTACAGATGATACACTTGTATATGACAATTTGGGTAACAAAAAGGCTCTAAGTGATTTGACTGATGGTTCAAAAATTACTGTATTTACAGGCTCATATGAACCAACTCCACTTATTCTTCCTGTTCAGTACACAGCAAATGTAATTATCATCAACGGCGACCAAGAAGGTAATGTAAATGCAGATACATACCTTGCTGATGAAGAAGGCTATACAAATGCCGCAAATACTTTAAAAATTGCAGCAGCTGACGATACAAAGATTGTTGATAAGGACGAAAAAGAATATAAGGGTGATTTGGATAAGAATGACCTTATCGTATTCTACGGTGTATCAACAAAGAGTATCCCTGCTCAAACAACACCTACAAAGGTTGTAGTTCTTGGTAAAAACGAAATTGCTCTAAAGCAGATTGAAGCTGCAAAAAATGCTACTCCGGCTCCTACAGCTGCACCTGAAGTAACAGAAACTCCGCAAGTAAGCTATGCAGGTCTTGTAAATGTTGTAATCGGTGATAAGAATGTTTCAGATGTATATGCAAAGGATAATACAACAATGGTTCCTCTAAGAGAAGTTGCAGAAGCCGCTGGTTTCACAGTAACTTGGGATGCAGAAAACAGAGCAGTTATTCTTAATGACGGTGTTTACAGTCTAAAGATTGGTGAAAACAGCTATGTTAAGGGTAAGATGATGCCACTAACACTAAGTGCCGCACCTGAAATTGTTAATGATCTAACATATGTTCCTGCTGAATTTTTCGCAGAAGTAACAGAATCAGCTACAGTTGACGGTACATCACTTGTTGTAACAGCTAAATAATTTTTGAAAATATAAAAAAAGATGTTCGCGAGAACATCTTTTTTGTTTGTATTATCAATTGTTTTTAAAACTAAATGTCATTTGTGCGTTTACTTCGTTTGTTATACTCATTAACGGACCGACTTGTACAGTTATAGGGTTTGCAGTATCATGCAAACTGTATGCACATTCTAATGTGATAGTTCCTCCCGGTTGTACTTCCGCTAATGACGGTTGTGCGTCCATTACATCGGGCATCATTGTAGCTACATTACATTGTATGGAATTTTGAAAAGCATTAGCACTTACAGAAGTAAGAAATGATGCGTTGGCATTACTGTTATTTGTAAAGTTATATGTTACTATAATTGCCGGATTACCCTGAAAATCTGTTGCTGTTTTTGCAGTTACTATTTCAACATCATATTTACCGCTTACGGTTCCTTTGTTTTTCTGTTTAGGCTGTTCCGTAGCAGGAATAGACGTTGGTTCTGATACTGAATCAGTTGTTGTTTGCTGATTTGATGTTGTACTTTGTTTATTTGCAGTTTGACTGTTTACACAAGAACACAATGATAAAGTTAAAATAATTGAAAATAACAAAATTGTTTTTTTCATAATAAAATCCTTTCTCTTTATATGTATTTTTTGCTGCAAATGACGGTTTGCACCCCGCTTCTCCTTTCCGTCAATATTTCCACATATTAAAAAATGCGTGGTATAAAATTCTATACCACGCATAAAAACGAGGCTTAGAATTTGTTACCACACATTTTCTGATATATGAAAAACTTTAATTTTGCAGCGAAAATAACAGTATCTCAATATATAAAGCCTGCGTTTTATACAAACACAAACTGTTATTATATGTACTGCAAAAAAAAGAATATTCCTAAAATTGAATACTCTAAGTAAAGTTATAAAAAATGTAAAGTTATATATATCATATAACAGAAAAAAAAATGTGGTATTTTTTTTTATATCATATTTTGAACATAAATCAACAATTATTTATAGAATATATAGAAAAAAAAGGTAATTTGAAATAAAATAATATTGACATTGATTAATATTTTTGATAAAATACAAGTAGATAAAAAGAGTGACTTAACGGTTGTTCTGCTAAATTTTATGGTTTTTTTATGTAGATGAAATTAATCTACCAAAGTCGCCTATTGTATCAGAATGGGCGGCTTTTATTTTTTTATCATATACACAAGCAAAAATAACAATTACTAAAGGCAAATGTAAATTCACTCATTATATTTGTTCCTTTCCCCGTAAGTCAGAACAACCGCCCGGTCACTTAATACTACAAGGGATTAAATTGCTAATCCACTAAAAAATTATAACATATGATTAATCTTACAGTTAATAATAATACAAATTTGAAATAATATTGAAAACAAAAAGCCCCCAAACAAAGCTATATAGCCAAATTCGGGGACAATTCCTTGAGCTAACGAGCGGAGTCGAACCGCCGACCTCTTCATTACCAATGTATATAAAAGGTTTTTGTATCTTATTGTATGTTGTTATAAAATGGCTTAGTTATGCCGTTTTTTAAGGTGTTGCTTTTCATATCTTTTTTTACTTTTTATTGTCCTTTATTACAGATTTAAAGGACAAATAAAGGACAAATAAAGGACAGAATTAATGCTCATTTTGATAACGTTTTTTTGAGGGTGTAACATATCTTGTAATAAGTTTGCCGCCGCTGCGTCTGCCGACTTTATAGCGTGCGTATATATGTTAAGTGTAGTGCTTTTTATTTGCGTGTCCTAAACGGCTTGAAACTGTTGCAACGTCTACACCACCGGCAATAAGTAAAGTTGCCGAAACGTGTCGGAGTGTGTGTAAATGTGCGTTTGGTAGGTTATTACGTTTTATAAATCTTTGAAACCAAGATGTAAGACTATCGGGACGCATTACATCACCGTTACTTGAAGTAAATACTTTATCGGCGTTTTTCCATTGGTCACCAAGTAAAAAGCTTTTTGCTTGCATTGCTCTATTTTCCATTGCTTTAAAAGTGTTATCATCTCTTGCGGTATATTTATCGCTCTGCTTGATTGCCTTGATTTTGGTGTATCTTCAAAAATTCCCTGTTCGGGTGTGTATAGAATGGCTTTAGTTATGTGTACAAGATTTCTTTCAAAGTCAATATCTGACCAATTCAAGCCGCATAATTCCCCCCCGCATACCTGTATATATTACAAGCATTATTGCGGTTTTATATTCAAAAGGCTCATTATCTAAACAATTAATAAGATTGTCAAGTTGTAATTCATCAAGTACGGGAGCCTCTTTATATTCAACGTGAGGCGGTTTAACACGATTACAAGGGTTTGACGGTATTACTTGCCATTGTACCGCCGTTGTAAGTATAGATGATAAAATACGATGATACTTTACGATTGTAGTATCTGCAAGTGTATTATTACTATTGACGGGCTGAAATATATCTTTTCTGTTAAGTGCGGCGGAGAGTTTATTTACTGTATCTTTTGAAACATTCCGCCCCTCATAACAAGCCCTTACAGTAGATACTCCAACATTTGCCGCCGCTGATAAAGATTTTTGAGTATAGGTCCGGCGTCGGTTACTATTTCTTTTAGGTTTGGTATTGCTTTGTACTTTGTATCAAGTCTTATACCGCTTTCCGTAAGATTATTATAAAACTCCATTAAGTGATGAGGTTGTAATTTACATAGCTTTATATGTCCTAATGCTTGCGTAATGCGTGGTACTAAATCTTTATAGCTTTGCAGAGTACGGACTTTTTAATTGACTTTCAGCATATTCTTTAAACCAACGCTCTATAAATTCAGATACTGTTATATTACCGTCTAAAAATTGACCGTTTTGTACTTGTTGTTCAAATAATACTGTTTGTGTTTCAAGTTCCTTTTTTATTTGTCTTTCTGTCATTGTGGGCGAGGGTTTCCACGTTTTAGATTTTATAATCTGATTACCTTTAGAGTCATATCCGGCAGATACTCTTATTTGATATGTGTTACCCCTTTTTCGTACTGTTGCCATTTATAACACCCCCTGTTTAATCTTCGTTATAGCCTTTTTCAGAGTCTTTTCTTTTAACTCTATCATTTTGTTGTATTCACTTAAATTTCTTATTATATCAAAAAATATATATTTAATCTCAAATAATAATAGCTTTGAATATTCATCTTTAAATATAAATTTGCCATTAAGTTCATCAGCATTATCTATTGTATTGTATGTAAGTTCTTCATCTTCAACTAATTTATTATATATACTATCAGTTTGATAAAGATTTATTAATTTTATATTATTTTCTTTTAATTCTTCAAATTTTTCTAATAAGTCACTTTTTAAAAGTTCATTTATAATTTTATCAAGTATTATTTTTATGTTCGGCAGACAAATTAAGAATGTTTTCAACTGTTAAAGTTGAAAAGCCCGTTTTATTTGATATGCCTATTTCACTTATATTTGTTGATGTATTTTCTGTTAAACCGAGTAAATAATCAGTTGAAACATTAAAATATTTTGCTAATGAAATAATAGAATCTGCTTTCAATGCTCTGCTACCGTTTTCCCATTGTGCAACCGTTTGTTGTTTTATAAATAAATCATTTGCAAGTTTGTTTTTGTGTAATATTATTTTGTTCACGCAGTTCCTTTATTTTTTTGAAATGTTGTTAGACATAATAAAAATACTCCTTTTATCACTTTTTGTTTGTTTTCAAAATGAAATTACAACAAAATATTGACTTTATGAAATGTTGTTATAATATATATATAACAACAAAAAACAATATAACATATAATAATATAAAAAGTCAAGAAAGGGGTAAAAAATGACTAATGCAGAATTAAAACAAAAAAGATTAAAGAAAGTAGGATTAAAATGTGGGAAGTGGCTGAACGTGTAGGGGTTTCAGATATAACACTTGCAAGGTGGCTACGTTCGGAAAAAATATTCAAAAACAACCGCTCGTATTAAAAGCATTTAATGAACTTCAAGTTGAAAAGGAGGTTTAATTTTATGAATGGTAAAATTACTTTAACGGCTACAAAGCCGCCGCATATGCGAGGAATAAAGCAAGCAATAGAAGAAAAATAAAGCAAGCTGACCCGTACACCGCATTAACGGAGCCGGCACTCCGCCGCCTTATAATTTCAAAAGAGATACCCTCTGTAAGAGTAGGTAGAAAATATTTAATAAATATGGATATACTTAATAATTATCTATGTGGTGGAACGACTGAAAGCGAACCGATAACCGCCGCCGGAATAAAAAAGTGTCCGAGTAAATTAATATGATAGAATATACAGAGTATATAAAAGAAAATGTAAGTATAATTGATATTGTAGAACGTGCCGGAATAAATTTAAAAGCACAATAAGGCTTGTTGTCCGTTTCATCACGAAAAGACTCCATCTTTTTCAGTACACCCAAAGAAAAAAATATATTCAAGTGTTTTGGTTGTGGTATAGGTGGAGATGTTATTGAATTTACAAGAATGTTTTATAATACTGATTTTATCGGGGCGGTTAAAATTTTAAATACTGAGTTTAACTTAGGTATAGAATTTAATAAAAAAGTTAGTATTAAACCGGCGGAAAAAGAAAAGTACATAGAAAAAGGACTGAACAGAGTAATAAATAAAATATATGTGAGGCGGTTTAAATCTGTTGAAATGGCTTTAATTGCGTATTATAGAAGATTACATCAGATTATAATATATTATATTCCGCCGCATAATATGAGTTTATGCAAGTTTAAAAGTGAATATATACAAGCTTTAAAAAGATATTGACCGAATAGAGTATTATTGTGATATTATGCTTTATGGGGACTTTGAGGAAAAGGAAAAAGACTTGTAGAAACGGAAGAGGTGAAAAAAAAAAGATTGAGCGAAAGTATAGCACAAAACAGTGATGAGCTTGAAAACATTTTTACAAGTGCTTTTTACAGTATGAAGAACAAAATGTAATAGAATTATTAGATAGCATATTTGATAAAAACAGTGCAGAAATGATTGAAACCTGTTTAAATATTGTAAAATCGGCGGCGGAAAAGTGTAAAGTTAAAACAAAATTTAATAATACATTAAAGCATTATAAGAAAGATTTTGCAATTCAAAAAAAGGTTAGAAATGTGTACGGGAAAAATATCAATAAAAAATATTCCGAAAGATTATACCGAACTATTTAATAATTATAAATGTGGTAACTATATCGTAGATGATACGGGAGTATATAAAGTAATTGAAACCAAAGAGGGTGATATAAATACGGTGTTAATATGCAGCCACCCAATTTTAATAACGGCAAGATATATAAATATAAACGAGAACACCGAAACAGTAGTAATTGCTTATACAATCGGTGATAAGTGGAATTTTATAAGTGTAGAGCGTGAACGAATTGCAAGTAATACTAAAATAGTTAATCTTGCAAATTTCAGCATTGATATTACATCAGATACCGCAAAGGATATTATAAAATATTTGCAATATATATTACAAGTGAATAGTAGTAATATACCAATATATAAAAGCTGTTAATAGACTTGGTTGGGTAAATAATGAGTTCGTACCGTATTCGGATAAGATAAAATGTGACAGTGAATTGAACTTTAAAGATATTATAAAGCAGTTAAAAAAGTAAAGGTAATTTTGAAGTATGGCAAAAACATTGCTTGCTACTTCGTGAGAATATTTATTTAAGGCTTGTAATGGCGGCGAGTTTTTCCGCTCCACTTATAGAGCGTATAGGCGGTTTACCTTTTTTATTGTTCACCTTTGGGGCGGAACAGGAACAGGAAAAACAGTAGCTTTATGCGTGGCTGCAAGTGTTTGGGGAAAAAGGTGCATATAACAATAATGCTTTAATACAATCATTCAGAGGAACAGAATACGCATTAAGTGAGAAAGCGGCTTTTCTTTATTCTTTACCGGTTATTATTGATGAGGGGCAAACCGTTAAAAATAAAGATGATTTTGATACTTTAATAATGAATTTAACAGAGGGTAAAGGAAAAGATACAAGGTTCAGCAAGCGGCGGCATAAAAAAAAGCTTAGACATTGGGCAAACTGTTTTATTACGACAGCAGAAGAAAATATTATAAAGTATAATAGCGGCGGCGGAACTTCAAACCGTATTATTAATATAGCTGCACAAAGTAAGATTATTAATGACGGTCATATTACAATGCAGATAATAAGGGATAATTATGGTTTTGCCGGAAAGGAATATATTGAATATATAAAAAATTACCTCTTGAACAACTAAAAAACAGGTATGACGATTTATTTGCAAAGTTAAAAGACAATACGGATAGTACAGATAAGCAGCTTATGGCAATGACATTTTTATTATTATCTGATGAATTATCAGAAAAATGTATTTTTAAAGGTGAGAAACCTTTAAGCATAGAAAATATTAAACCTTTTCTTACTTCACAAAAAGAGATTGATAATTCTGAACGTGCATATAATTGGGCTGTAAATTGGGTATCACAGAATATGAACAGATTTAAAGACTCAATTAATAATAATGGGGAAGTATGGGGAAAAATAAAAGATGATGTTGCGATAATAAATAAAAAATGTACTTACCGAATATCTGCAACGTGCCGGCTTTGATTATGGTGCGGTTATGCCGGAACTTGCAAAGCGGAATAAACTAATAAAAACACCTCAAGGAAAATGGTTACATAATATGAGTGTTTACGGTTGTAAAGCGAGTTATATACAAATGATTTTAAATGATGATGAATATGTTGAAGTAAAAGATGATGTATCACCATTTTAAATAAATTCCAATAGCGTTGGAACTCGTTGGAATTCTGTTGGAATAGTGTAAAAACAACTACAAACCGCATAAAATCTATATATTTATATATATATTAATAATTAATATATATATTCCAACGTTCCAACGTTATGTATATATATGTGCGTGTAAAAAATAAAATGGTATATAAATACATTTTTTTTATAAACGTATATTTATATATATGAAAAAATCGTTGGAACGTTGGAATTATTAAAAAATGGCTTAGTGGTGCGGTTTATACGTTCCAACAACTAAAAAAACTTGTTGGAATTTATAAGATATGTAGGGGGTATAAAAATCTATAGTGGTACCTAAGAAATGGACAAATAACACAGGGGGGTATTATAATAATATTACAGTGCAATTTGTTATGGAGGTATCATGATGGGAATTAAGTATTTTACAGAGGAAGAGATAGAATATTTGTCATCAAATATATATGTTGAATCTGTTAATGAAAAACAGATAACATACACAATTGAGTTTAAGCAATTTTTTGTGCGAGAATATATGAACAGGGAAAGGTCCTACTTTGATTTTTTGAAAGTGTTGGATTATATAAGCGAATATTGGGTGCTAAGCGTATAGAAAAAAGCAACAAGCAGATAGATGAAGGCTTATGAGAATGGTACATTAGATGTTTCTGCAACATTGCCTAATCGTCATCCGGTATTAAAAGCAAAAAATATTACAGATAAAGAGTTGATAAGAAGGCAAGAAGCAAAAATCAAGCTTTTGGAACTAGAGGTAGAACTATTAAAAAAATCGGACTTGAAAGAAAGGGGGCTGATAGGAAGTCAAAGACTGAAAAGTAGTGATATTTTTGAGTTGATAAGGATTACAATACGTGATAATAATCTAAAAAAAATGTTGTGTCTTATTTATGTGCGAGTGCAGGCGTATCAAGAAGTGGTTACTATAATTATTTATCAAATGAAAGTAAACGTGAAAGGCGTGAGGAAATAGATATAAAAGTGCGTGATGATATACTGATGGCAATAAGCTTTAGAGGATACAAAAGGGTTCACGGAGTATAAAAATGCTGTTAGAGGATAAGTTTGGAATTTGTTACAATCGAAAGAGAATTATGCGGATAATGCGTAAATATAATATTGTATGTCCAATTCGCAGAAAAAAAGTATAAATATAAAGTTACAAAGGAACATAAAGTCTGTAAAAATTATCTTCAAAGAGAATTTAAACAAAATGTACCTGGAAAGGTGATGTTGACAGATATATCTTATTTACAGTATGGTAACGCAAAAACAAGCATATCTGTCAACAATTCTAGATGCAAGTACAAATGAGATATTATCATTCAAGGTGAGAGAAAATATGAAATTGATTTAGTTATAAGTACGTTGAATGAATTAAAGGATAATCAATTTGTACATTTTGATGATGGAATGATACATTCAGACCAAGGATGGCATTATACAAATCCTCAATTTCGTATCAGAGCCGCAGAAATGGGATTGCAGCAATCAATGTCACGTAGGGGCAATTGTTGGGATAATGCACCACAGGAGTCTTTCTTTGGTCATTTAAAGGATGAAGTAGATATAAAGCACTGCAATACATTTGATGAATTACATACGCTTATATCAGATTACATTGATTATTACAATAATGATCGTTATCAATGGAACTTAAATAAAATGACACCTATACAATATAGAAATTATTTGTTAAACACTGCATAGGTGTATTTGTTATCTAATAAATTATGAAGGGTGTTAAAATTGTCCTTGACATAGGGCCCATGTTA
>VOFK01000214.1_pt1 | contig 72433 bp, 63 predicted proteins | sample 5384121 | NCBI WGS metagenome assembly VOFK01 (sample SAMN12384730, study PRJNA508395) | human gut metagenome | isolation source: healthy gut J | host: Homo sapiens | reverse complement strand
ACAAAGCTGGTTGCGCGAGCCGCCTCAGCGCCGAGACTGGTACGAACCTTGAAAACGATACATAAGAGAAAAGACGGTAAGGCAAAAAAATGTTGACCTGCGAAAAGCAGGAAAACGTTGAAAAAAGCGAAGTCGATTCCAATACGGACAAAGAAGCAAACGCAAAGCGAAAGCTTGAGCGAATAGAGATCAAATATGAGAGTTTGATCCTGGCTCAGGACGAACGCTGGCGGCGTGCCTAACACATGCAAGTCGAGCGGAGAACAGGGAAGTGCTTGCACGGAACTGTTTTTAGCGGCGGACGGGTGAGTAACGCGTGAACAAGCTGTCCTTCACAGGGGGATAACACTTGGAAACAGGTGCTAATACCGCATAAGACCACGGGATGCCTTTAGGGTTCTGGGGTAAAAGAATTATCGGTTTGAGGGTGCGTTGCGTCCCATTAGGTAGTTGGTGGGTAACGGCCCACCTGCCGACGATGGTAGCCGACCTGAGAGGGTGATCGGCCACACTGGAACTGAGACACGGTCCAACTCCTACGGGAGGCAGCAGTAGGGAATATTGGGCAATGGAGGAAACTCTGACCCAGCAACGCCGCGTGGAGGAAGAAGGTTTTCGGATCGTAAACTCCTGTCCTTGGAGACGAGTAGAAGACGGTATCCAAGGAGGAAGCCCCGGCTAACTACGTGCCAGCAGCCGCGGTAATACGTAGGGGGCAAGCGTTGTCCGGAATGATTGGGCGTAAAGGGCGCGTAGGCGGCTCGGTAAGTCTGGAGTGAAAGTCCTGCTTTTAAGGTGGGAATTGCTTTGGATACTGTCGGGCTTGAGTGCAGGAGAGGTTAGTGGAATTCCCAGTGTAGCGGTGAAATGCGTAGAGATTGGGAGGAACACCAGTGGCGAAGGCGACTAACTGGACTGTAACTGACGCTGAGGCGCGAAAGTGTGGGGAGCAAACAGGATTAGATACCCTGGTAGTCCACACTGTAAACGATGAATGCTAGGTGTAGGGGGTATCGACCCCTTCTGTGCCGCAGTCAACACAATAAGCATTCCGCCTGGGGAGTACGGCCGCAAGGTTGAAACTCAAAGGAATTGACGGGGGCCCGCACAAGCAGCGGAGCATGTGGTTTAATTCGAAGCAACGCGAAGAACCTTACCAGGTCTTGACATCCACTTAAACTTACAGAGATGTAAGGTGTGCTTGCACAAAAGTGAGACAGGTGGTGCATGGTTGTCGTCAGCTCGTGTCGTGAGATGTTGGGTTAAGTCCCGCAACGAGCGCAACCCTTATCGTCCGTTACTAACAGGTAACGCTGAGGACTCAGACGAGACCGCCGGGGACAACTCGGAGGAAGGTGGGGACGACGTCAAATCATCATGCCCCTTACGACCTGGGCTACACACGTGCTACAATGGCCACGACAGAGAGAAGCGAAATCGCAAGGTAGAGCGGAACTCAAAAAAAAGTGGTCCCAGTTCGGATTGTGGGCTGCAACCCGCCCACATGAAGTCGGAGTTGCTAGTAATCGCGGATCAGCATGCCGCGGTGAATACGTTCCCGGCCTTGTACACACCGCCCGTCACACCATGGGAGTTGGGAGTGCCCAAAGCCGGTGAGGCAACCGCAAGGAGCCAGCCGTCTAAGGCAAGACCAATGACTGGGGTGAAGTCGTAACAAGGTAGCCGTATCGGAAGGTGCGGCTGGATCACCTCCTTTCTGGGAGCAAGCGAAGATGGAAACATCGGCGCTTCATCCTAAAGGTCGATCTGAGAGAAGAGCAATCGTCTTTCAGTAAGGAGCTGTCACAGGACAGCAAAAAGCTGAGAAATCAGCAAAAGGACGCACAGCGTCAAAGAGGAAATCTGTTGCGTTTGCGAAGAGAAGTTCTGTATCGTTTTCAGGGTTCGCGAGAGCGAAAACTGAACAGTTTCAAAGCGAACCGTTGAGATGAAACCGAAAGGAAGAAATCAAAACGAAACGCAGCGAAGCTGCCTGCACCTTGACAACTGCACAGAGAATGATTCTAAATAAAAAGACCAGTTGCAACGGAGTAATGAGGACTTTCTTAAAAATAAGGAAGAAAAAAACTCGCATACGAAGTTGACCAGTTGGTCTCAGGATCAAGCGACGAAAAAATCAAGCTAATAAGAGCACAGGGTGGATGCCCAGGCACCAAACGCCGATGAAAGACGTGGCAAGCTGCGAAAAGTCACGGGGAACCGCAAGCAGGTATTGATCCGTGAACGTCTGAATGGGGAAACCCGGCGGGTTAACAGCCCGTCACTATTAACTGAATCAATAGGTTAATAGGGGAACGCGGGGAACTGAAACATCTCAGTACCCGTAGGAAGAGAAAATAAAGAATGATTTCCTAAGTAGCGGCGAGCGAACGGGAAAGAGGCCAAACCGAAAGGGCTTGCTCTTCGGGGTTGTGGATCAGCAAAAAGGACGAGAGACCTTAGCAGAAGAGGATTGAAAGTCCCGCCAGAGAGGGTAAAAGCCCCTTACGCGAAAAGGTCAAACGACGAGCTGACACCAGAGTACCGCAGGACACGAGAAATCCGGTGGGAAGCCGGGAGGACCACCTCCCAAGCCTAAATACGAATTGGTGACCGATAGCGCATAGTACCGTGAGGGAAAGGTGAAAAGAACCCCGGGAGGGGAGTGAAAAAGAACCTGAAACCCTGTGCTTACAAGCAGAGAGAGCACGATTAAGTGTGATCTCGTACTTTTTGTAGAACGGACCGGCGAGTTACGTTATGCAGCGAGGTTAAGGACTGAAGGTCCGGAGCCGAAGCGAAAGCGAGTCTGAATAGGGCGATAGTTGCATGACGTAGACCCGAAACCGGGTGACCTATCCATGAGCAGGTTGAAGTGGAGGTAAAGCTCCATGGAGGACCGAACCAGACGTCTGTTGAAAAAGGCGGGGATGACTTGTGGATAGGGGAGAAATTCCAATCGAACCCGGAGATAGCTGGTTCTCCTCGAAATAGCTTTAGGGCTAGCCTCATGGATCATTGGTGGGGGTAGAGCACTGAATGTGCGCGGGGGCCACAAAGCCTACCAAACGCTATCAAACTTCGAATACCATACAATGCAGACCATGGGAGTCAGTCCGCGAGAGATAAGTTCCGCGGGCAAAAGGGGAACACCCCAGATCAACCGCTAAGGTCCCTAAGTTCACGTTAAGTGGAGAAGGATGTGGAATTGCACAGACAACCAGGATGTTGGCTCAGAAGCAGCCACACATTTAAAGAGTGCGTAATAGCTCACTGGTCGAGTGATTGTGCGCCGAAGATGTCCGGGGCTAAACGTGACACCGAAGCGATGGGTGCGTCTGAAGAAGATGCGCGGTAGAGGAGCAATGTGCAGAGGCAGAAGCCGTATCGAGAGGCACGGTGGACACTGCACAAGAGAGAATGCCGGTATGAGTAGCGAGAGGCATGCGAGAAACATGCCCGTCGAAAGCCCAAGGTTTCCTGGGGAAGGTTCATCCGCCCAGGGTAAGTCGGGGCCTAAGCCGAGGACGGAAGTCGTAGGCGATGCACAGCAGGTGTAGATTCCTGCACTACCGATGGAATGAAGCAGTGACACAGAAGGATAACTCGAGCAGGGTGATGGTCAACCCTGTGCAAGCATCAAGGTTGGGTTGTAGTGAAGTACGCAACCCTATAAGCTGAGATGTGATGCGGACCGAAATTTCAGTAGGGAAGCGAGTGAGTTCACGCTGGCGAGAAAAGCTGCTAGTACATCCAAAGGTACCCGTACCGGAAACCGACGCAGGTGGGCGAGGAGAGAATCCTGAGACGAACGGGAGAACCCTTGTTAAGGAACTCGGCAAAATGACCCCGTAACTTCGGGAGAAGGGGTGCCTCGAGAGAGGCCGCAGAGAATAGTCACAAGCGACTGTTTAGCAAAAACACAGGTATCTGCGAAAGCGAGAGCTGACGTATAGGTGCTGACACCTGCCCGGTGCTGGAAGGTTAAGGGAACATGTTAGAGCAATCGAAGCATCGAACCGAAGCCCCAGTAAACGGCGGCCGTAACTATAACGGTCCTAAGGTAGCGAAATTCCTTGTCGGGTAAGTTCCGACCCGCACGAATGGCGTAACGACTTGTGAGCTGTCTCAACAAGGGCCCGGTGAAATTGAAGTATGTGTGAAGATGCACATTACCCGCGACTGGACGGAAAGACCCCGTAGAGCTTTACTGCAGCCTGATATTGAGTTTCGGTAACTGATGCACAGGATAGGTGGGAGTCTGAGAGACATGGGTTTCGGCTCATGTGGAGACGGTGTTGGGATACCACTCTTCGGTTACTGAAATTCTAACATAGCTCTGTGAAACCAGAGGATGGACAGTGTCAGGTGGACAGTTTGACTGGGGCGGTCGCCTCCGAAAGAGTAACGGAGGCGCCCAAAGGTTCCCTCAGAATGGATGGAAACCATTCGAAGAGAGCAAAGTCAGAAGGGTGCTTGACTGCGAGACCAACAAGTCGAGCAGGTACGAAAGTCGGGCTTAGTGATCCGGCGGTATTGAGTGGAAAAGCCGTCGCTTAACGAATAAAAAGCTACCTCGGGGATAACAGGCTGATCTCCCCAAGAGTCCACATCGACGGGGAGGTTTGGCACCTCGATGTCGGCTCGTCGCATCCTGGGGCTGAAGCAGGTCCCAAGGGTTTTGGCTGTTCGCCAATTAAAGCGGCACGCGAGCTGGGTTCAGAACGTCGTGAGACAGTTCGGTCCCTATCCATCGTGGGCGTAGGAGTCATGAGAGGAGCTGTTCCTAGTACGAGAGGACCGGAATGGACGCACCACTGGTGCAACTGTTGTCGTGCCAACGGCATAGCAGGGAAGCGAAGTGCGGATGGGATAAACGCTGAAGGCATCTAAGCGTGAAGCCCACACACTCAAGAATAAGACTCCACAATAGACCCCTGGAGGACTACCAGGTAGATAGGTCATCGGTGGAAGCGTTGTAAGGCGTGTAGCTTGATGATACTAATCGGTCGAAAGCTTCATTTAACGCTTGAAAGCTGAAAATGAGGATGGCTGAGCGGAGCGTAAGCAATGCGAAGTCAAGCGAAAGCAAATCTGAAACAGAAAACTGAGAACTAATTGGAACGGTCTGAAGAATCATTCGATGTGCAGTTGTCAGGGTGCAGAGGGGTTTCACCCCCTTTCAACTTCGACCCTTCTCTTTCAAACGCAAGTAAGTAAAATGAAAGCGAAAAGTGAAAGCAAGAAGAGAAAGGTGAAGCAATTAAATAGCTACCATTTCCGGTGGCAATGACGGAGAGGTTCCACCTGTTCCCATCCCGAACACAGAAGTTAAGCTCTCCAGTGCTGAAAGTACTTGGCTGGACACGGCCCGGGAGGATAAGTCGCTGCCGGATTCCTATTAGCCCTTTTTTTGATTCGCGAGAGTCAAGGGCGTTTTTTTTGTCGTTTTTTGGGAATAGAAAATCCCCCGCGCGAACGATGGGCGCAGGGGATGCGGCTGTCTTTTCCTATGATATTGGTCTTTTCCGCGGGTTCCAGAGGGCAATGGAAACAGACGAAGTCTGCGGTCGCCCTCTGGACTCCTTCGCTTTCGCCTCCCATGTTACAATGGGAAAGAAGAGGCTTGGAGGAACGGATGACGGATCAGCACGCGGGCATAGTGTGCAGAAGTCACCGACCCAATCGCGCGGAAGGGTCAAGGGAGGGGACTTCGTCCCGTTTCATTCTCCCTTGCAGGGTGCAGGGACAGCGTCCCTGCTGGGGGCAAGGGGCAAAGCCCCTTGCGGCTTCTGGTCAAAAAAGAAAAATTTTTTTGCAAAAGCAGCAGGAATTTTCGAGGGAGCGTCGAAATATATAAGCACAAGGACAGAGAAAGGACGTGATGCCGATGGCGCATCAGAATCAGCGGAAGCGCTGACAAGTGTCCATGTGCTTCCGCAGGAATTATCAACTGCGAAAGGAGCAACTGATTTTATGAAGTTGACGATTTATGCGAAGAATATGACGGTTTCTCCCCATGTGACCCGCCGCATTGAGAAAAAGACGGAGCGCATGGGCCGCTATCTCCTGCCCGATACGGAAATGCAGGTTCGGCTGAGCAAGGAACCCAAGCGCGATATTCGCACCGTCGAAATCACCGTCCCCATGGGCAATGGCGTTATCCTCCGCTCGGAGGCCTCTGAGCCCGAAAACCTCTTCCTCGCCATTGATCAGGCGCTGGCGAAGATGGAACGTCAGATTCACCGCCACCGCTCGAAGCTCGACAAGCGCATCCGCGACGATGCTTTCGCCAGCAATGAGCTGGAATTCATCGAGGATGAGGACGCTGCGGCGGAAGAGAGCGTGCCGGAAATCGTTCGCCGCAAGACCTTCCCCGTGCGTCCGATGTCTGTAGAGGACGCCGCTGTTCAGATGGAAATGCTGGGACACAGCTTCTTCGCGTTCGTCAACGCCGAAACCGAGGAAATCAACGTGTTGTATCAGCGCAAAGACGGAAAACTGGGCTTATTGGAGCCGGAAAACTGAGGAATCTCTGACTTATTCGGCAGTCATCTGGCGAATGTCTTTTCCGCCATCTGCTGCTTGACAAAATCTCGATTTACCTCCAGTAAACCTTCGATTTTGTCAATTGCATCTGACGAAAAATTCATCCACCATCTGACTACCTCATTTCATCAGAGCTTCCTAACGCTCCCCGTGGGCGGTGCGAGCCGCCTGCCCAGTCCATGCTGTCTGAGCCTTGAAACATATAGGTCAACCCCGACAATTGCATAACGAAGAGCCTGCTGCAAGCGGATTGCGGCAGGCTCTTTCCGTGTGGCGGCGGATGATGCAGAAAAGCAGATAAAAATTTGCCGAAATATGCAGAATCAGCAGGAAAATCGGTGCGCCATCGCGAATTTTTATGGAAACATGCCGCAAGGAGGTTGAACATGCAGCATTATCTTTTCGTTCATTTTCGGGAGAAAACATCCCCCGACGGCGAACAGGTGCACTTCGCCGTCAGCCGCGACGGATTCCACTGGCAGGCGCTCAACGGCGGACATCCTGTCCTCTGGGCATACTATGGCGACCGCGGTGTGCGCGATATGACCATCGTCCGTGACCACACATCCGGAAAATTCCACATTTTCGCGACTGACCTCAGCCTGTCCTACGGGATGCGCAACCAATATCAGCACTCATGGCGGAATATCGGGCTAAACGGCAGCAGAGATCTGGCGCACTGGGTGTCCGATGACCTCGTGCATTGGTCGGAGGAGGAAATGGTGCGCTTCGGCACGGAGGACATGGGCTGCGTCTGGGCGCCTGACGTGATTTTTGACAGCGAGCATGGCGAATATCTCGTGCACTGGTCGTCGAAGCACCGCTGCAACAACTTCGGGAATATGGCGATTTACGGCAGTCGGACAAAAGATTTCGTCCATTACAGCGAACCGGAATTGATTTACCGCAAGCCGGACAGCAGCATCATCGACTCCGCCATGTACGAGGAGAAGGGCAAATTCTACCTTTTTGTGAAAAGCAGCCCGAACCCGGACAACCTGCTGCTGCTCGTCAGCGACCATGTGAATGGAAAATTCGAGCGCGTGGAAGGCTCCGATGATTCGATGGGTGCGCAGACGAAGGGCATGTACGAAGCGCCGACCGCTGTCAAACTCGCCGACGGCCGCTGGTGCCTGTTTGCGGATTTCTACGGCGCGGGCTGCGCGGGACAGGGGTACGTTCCGTTCGTGTCGGATGACCTGACGAAGGGCGTTTTCACCCGCGCAGATGAGGCTTTCCATTTTCCCTACGGCTTTAAGCACGGCACGATTCTGCCGATTACGGAGGAGGAGTACGAGCGGATGCTGGCGCGCGACTGGACAGACGTGCCGGACTTGCGGTAAACCCCTATATTTCGCCGGATTTTGACGAAAATCGGTTGACATGCCCCCCGCAAACTGCTATCATGGACACTGGCTGCGTATGGAAATGCGCAAACCGGGGAAAAATCAATCAGACAAATGGCGGGAATGCCCGCGGTTGAGGTGCTTTCATGTTAGACATCCAGCATTTGTCCTTTGCCGTCACGAATGAGGCGGCGGGAAAGGAAATCCTCCATGATATTACGCTGACGGTGGACAGCGGGCGTTTTGTGGTCATCACCGGGCCGAACGGCGGCGGAAAATCGACGCTGGCGAAGATGATTGCCGGCATCGAGAAGCCGACGGCAGGCAAAATTCTGCTCGACGGCACGGACATGACCGACCTGTCTATCACCGACCGCGCCAAACTCGGCGTCAGCTACGCCTTCCAGCAGCCCGTGCGCTTCAAGGGCATCACCGTGCTGGATTTGCTGCGGATTGCGTCGGGCAAGCGCCTGTCGGTCAGCGAAGCGTGCGCGATTTTGTCCGAAGTGGGGCTTTGCGCGCGGGATTATGTAAACCGTGAGGTAAACGGCAGCCTGTCCGGTGGCGAACTCAAGCGCATTGAGATTGCAACGGTGCTCACCCGCGGCACGCAGCTGTCCGTGTTTGACGAGCCGGAAGCGGGCATCGACCTGTGGAGCTTCCAGAACCTCATCAGCGTCTTTGAGCGGATGCGGCAGGTGCGCAGCGACCGCACCATCCTCGTCATCAGCCATCAGGAGCGCATTCTGAACATTGCGGACGAAATCATTGTGCTGGCGGAAGGGAAAATCGTCAGCCACGGCAGCCGCGCGGAAATTCTGCCGACGCTGCTGGGCACGCCGTCCGCCGTCAGCGCGTGCGCACAATTGGAGAAGCATCCGCGGAAGGAGGGCAACTGCTGATGAGCGAGAAGATAACGGCTGTTCAGCGCAGACTTCTGGAAGAAGTGGCGGATTTGCATGGCGTGCCGGAGGGCGCGTACAACATCCGCGCGAATGGGCATTTGGCGTCGCGCCAGACGACGGCGAACATCAGCATCGAGTCCAAGACGGATGTGTCCGGCATCGACATCCGCATCAAGCCCGGCACGGTCAACGAGAGCGTGCACATTCCGGTCGTGCTGAGCGAAAGCGGCTTGAAGGAAATGGTCTACAACGACTTCTACATCGGCGAGGGCAGCGACGTGCTGATTGTCGCGGGCTGCGGCATCGACAACTGCGGTTCGCAGGATTCCCAGCACGACGGCTTGCACCGCTTCTTTGTGGAGAAAAACGCGCACGTCCGCTACGTCGAGAAGCACTACGGTTCGGGCGACGGCACGGGCAAGCGCCTGCTGAATCCCGGCACGGAGGTGCATCTGGCGCAGGGCAGCAGCATGGAGATGGAAATGGTGCAGATTCGCGGCGTGGACAGCACCATCCGCACAACGACGGCGGAGCTGGAAGCCGGCGCGCGCCTTGTCGTCCGCGAACGGTTGATGACCCACGGCGACCAGAAGGCGGAAAGCATCTACGTCGTGACGATGAAGGGCGCGGGCAGCAGCGCGGATGTCGTGAGCCGCTCGGTCGCCAAGGACAACTCGTGGCAGAAGTTCGACAGCCGCCTTGTCGGGCAGGCTGCCTGTTCCGGCCACACGGAGTGCGACGCGATTATCATGGATCACGCGAAGATTCTCGCCGTCCCGCAGCTCGAAGCGGACGACCTCGACGCCGCGCTGATTCACGAAGCCGCCATCGGCAAGATTGCGGGCGAGCAGATTATCAAGCTGATGACGCTTGGGCTGACCGAGCAGGAAGCGGAAGAGCAGATTATCAGCGGGTTCTTGAAGTGAAAACGAATGCGCCTGTTCCGATGTGGAGCGGGCGCATTTGCGTTGTCAGCATGCTTTTCAAAAAATGGATAACAAAGAGTTTTTAGCAGGATTTTCACCGACTTTTCGCGAATTACTCCATCAACACACTGAAACCATCAGGAGGTTATTATGATGATGAAGAAACTCATCGCCCTGCTCGTCTGCATCCTGCTGCTGGCTACTGCGCAGGCGGAAGCGCCCGCCAACACGGCCGCCGCCGAAACGACGGAATACGGCTGGGCGCTGAAAATCGGCAGGACAGCCGCCAAGGGGATGCCGATTCAAGACCTGCTGAACACGCTTGCCGCGCAGGAGTGCCCTGCGGTGTTCGCTGTCGGCGGCTGGACGGGATTCATGGGCGCGGCGCCGTCGGAGTACGCCGGGTATGTGATGCTCTTGTTCCCCGGCGAGGTGCGCATCATGCTCAATATCAAGCCGGATGACGACGACGAAAACGCCGAAGCGGAGTGGAATGCCCTGATGGACAGCAGCGGCATGGCGGCTGCACTGACCGTTGAGAATATCGCCACTATACCGAACTGGAAGATTGACGATATGATGCTGTCCTCCAACAACGGAACGGACGGTTCCTTCTATGTCGATTTGGCGGACTATGTAAGCCCGGAAGATGCGTTCGACAGCTTCGAGTTTAATATCATCAAGATGCAATGAATTTGGCATGAAACGTGCGCTTCCTGTCCGCAGGGGGCGCGCTTTCATTTTACTTTCATTGGTCAATTCCCTTGCCTTTTTGTCCCTTTTCGCCTATAATACAACCAGAAAATCGCCTTTCCCGCCATCGGCAGGAAGAAAGGAAGTCCTATGTCTGACCGCACATTCGCCACCCACCAAATCCGCCGCGCTGTTCCCGTCCCGACGCTGTGGGATTTTGCTGCCCTCGACACCGACGTACCCGTTCCCGCACGTCTGCCCGTCCCCAGCGCATGGGAACTCGTTCCAGCACTCCACAACTACCGCGGGCGTGCGCGTTACACGACCAGCATCCGCTGCGGGGGCAATATCCGCCTGTATTTCGGCGGCGTGTCCTTCCGCGCACGCGTCCTGCTGGATGGCACCGAAATCGCCCGGCACTACGGCGCGTTCACCGCGTTTGAGACAGTCGTGCGCCAACTGCCCGACGGCGAACATGCGCTGACCGTCGAGGTGGACAACCGTTTCGGGGAGGATTCCGCCCTGCACGTTCCGAATGACTACTATTCTTATGGCGGCATCACGCGCCCGGTCGTCATTGAGCAGCTGCCGGACGTGTTTGTGGAGCGTGTCGGTATCACGACGAAGCACGCGGCGGACGGCTGGACGGCGGATATTTCCGCAAACATCCACAATCTGGCGGATGAAGACGCATCGGCGGATGTCACCCTCACCCTTGCCGGGCAGACGTTCACCCAAACCGCGCACATCCCGGCGGACAGCACCGCCATCATCCGCATTTCCGATGTGCATTATGCGGATGTGACCGCGTGGACGCCCGACACGCCCGCACTTTACGTCCTCCGCGCCGAAATCCGCGAAGGAAATCAAGTGCTGGATGATCTCATTGACCGCGTCGGCTTCCGCGAAATCAGCATTTTCGGAATGGATTTGCTGCTCAACGGCGAGAAGCTCCGCCTGATGGGCTTCAACCGCCACGAGGAGTACGCCGCGTTCGGCTGTGCGGTGCCGCTGCAGGCGATGGCGCAGGACATCCTGATGATGAAGGACATGGGCTGCAACTGCGTCCGCACCTGCCACTACCCCAATGACCCACGATTCCTCGACCTCTGCGATGAAATGGGGCTGCTGGTGTGGGAGGAGGCGCACGCGCGCGGCTTGCAGGAAGAGCAAATGCGCAACCCGAACTTCATGCCGCAGACAAGGCAGTGCGTGCGCGAAATGGTTGCCCAGCACCGCAATCACCCGTCCATTTTCATTTGGGGATGCCTGAACGAGTGCGCGGACAACTGCGATTACGGCGCGGACTGCTATCGCGAAGTCTATGCGCTCATGCACGACTTGGACGCCTCCCGCCCGATGACCGCCGCGCTCTTGGAGCGCCCCGGCAGCCTTGTCTATGGCGACAGCGACGTGGTGAGCGTGAACATCTATCCGCAGTGGTATCACAACACGCCCGTGGCGGAGAGCCTGGCGCAGAAACTCAAGGAAATCCGCGAGCACGGCGGGGCGGGGAAGCCCATCATCATCAGCGAAATCGGCGCGGGTGGGATTTACGGCTACCATGACCCGCTGGGCGAATCGAAGTGGTCGGAGGAGCGGCAGTGCACAATTCTGCGCGATCAGGTGGAGGCGGTGCTTAAGAACCCGGCGTGCAGCGGCGTGTTCCTGTGGCAGTTCGCGGATTGCCGCGTGACGGAGGAATGGGCGATGCACCGCCCGAAGACGCACAACAACAAGGGCGTGGTGGACGAGTATCGGCGGCCGAAGATGAGCTATGCGGTGGTGAAGGAGCTGTTTCAAAAGCAGAAAGGGTGAAGAAAGCCATGGAGATGTTTGATAAAATCAAGCATGATATTGAACAGGATTACTATCGGGAGCATTATCCAAACGATGGACAGCGTTTTATCGCGTGGTATCTGCGGAATATTCATAATCTCGATATTCATGAAGCAAAAGACTGCATTACAGACGGTGCGGGTGACAAACAGATTGATGCTATCTATATAGACAATCAATCCAGCACCATTTACATTATGCAGGGAAAATTCTATGCAGGCAGCACGCTGGACAGCGAACCGCTTCGGGAAGTTCTGTCAGCGTGGATACAAATTAAAGACTTGCCACATCTGCAAGAGGGCGCGAATCAGAAGCTGAAAATCAAGATTAGCGAAATGGCAACCGCTTTGGAGGATGATTACGAAATCTGCTTTGAGCTGATTACAACGTCTGCCTTGACGGATGCAGCAAAATCGGATTTAGAGGCGTTTCAGAAAGAATTGGCGGAAAGCGACACGTTGTCTGCAAATCTGGTCATTGTGGATAATGATACCTTGGCGTTTAAGTACAACGAAGCAATGAACAAAAACCGCCCATATATCAACCATGAGTTTTTCTTGGAGCAGGGCAAGTACATGGAACTGCTGATAGGAAGCACGAAAGCGGTAATTGCCGCACTGCCGCTGAGAGACTGCGTCAAAATACCGGGGATTAAGGATGGCAGCTTGTTTCGCAAGAATGTGCGACAATCGCTTGGAAACAGCAATAAGGTTAATAAAGCGATTGCGCAGACAATTAAGAAAGATGCAAGAGACTTCTTCTTCCTGCACAATGGCATTACGGCAATTTGCTCCCATATGGAATTGAAAGGGAATCATCTATCCGTCAAGGAACTCAATGTGGTTAATGGCTGTCAGTCGCTCAGCACCATTTACAGCTCCAGCGAGACCGCGAAGAAGGCGACGGATGCGTACATTCTTTTCCGATTCTATGAAATCAGCGAATCCGACCGTGCCGACAAAATCAGCACGTCAACCAACAGTCAGAGCGCCGTCAAAGCCAGAGACTTGCGAAGCAATGATAAATCGGTGCTGGCGCTGAAAAAGGCTTACGAGCAATTTTACCCGGACGGCTATTTCATTACGAAACGCGGCGAAAAATGTTGATAAGCTGAAATATAATGATGCAAATGTCGTCAATTTGACGGACTTGGGAAAGCAGCTTATTGCATGGCAATCGCAGCGCCCGACGATTTCTTACAGCGAGACTAAAATCTTCGATAAGTATTTTGACCAACTTTTTCATCGTCCCTATTCGCCTGAAAATGTTCACGCACTGCATGTTATTTTCGACAGCGTATATAGCAAATGGAACGCAGAAAATCCGATGGGGCTGAATGTAACGCTGCTTTCCATGAAAGCGTATGCGCCATATCATCAATTTTTCGCTGTCTCTGTGATTCTTGGCGAAATCAACAATATGCCCAATGACAGCGTTCCGATTGCCGCCATTGCGCTTGAAAAACTTATGGGAAGCGGCACGCTTGATAACGTGATTGAAATTGCGGGCGCCTGTCTCGGAACCGCCATGGATGCCGCATCGTCGGAAGTGACGGAAAACGGGAAAATTTTTGTTCCACAGAATTGGATAAAATCAAAAACATCGCTGAAAGATATTCGCAGCGCCGTGAAGACTATTTCAACATTCTGCGCTTTACGCCAGTCGGCAAGCAAATGCTTGAACAGCTTCGCAGCGGTTTGAAAATGAATGCTGCCGATTTTGAAGCACGCTGGACAGCAGACTGAAGCTGTTTTTGCGTAAGAAATTTCTCTACCCACTGAAAAAACAGTTGAAAAACAGGCGTACTTGTGGTATAATCAGCAAGACTACGCACCTTTGTCCTGCGGTCCTTGTGCTGTGGATGCAGTGAGTCGCCGCGAAGGGGCAGAGGGTGGTTGAAGGCATAGCCCGCAATCAAGCGAGGCAGCCCGAAAAACAAGGAGGAAAACAACTATGGCAGTCATTTCCATGAAGCAGCTCCTCGAAGCTGGCGTCCACTTTGGTCATCAGACCCGCCGCTGGAACCCGAAGATGGCGCAGTACATCTTCACCGAGCGCAACGGCATCTACATCATCGACCTGCAGAAGACCGTCCGCAAGATCGACGAAGCGTACGCGTTCGTCCGCGACACCGCCATGCAGGGCAAGACGATCCTGTTCGTCGGCACGAAGAAGCAGGCGCAGGAATCCATCGAGTCCGAAGCGAAGCGCTGCAACATGTACTATGTCAACAACCGCTGGCTGGGCGGCATGCTGACCAACTTCCGCACCATCCAGACCCGTATCCGCCGCCTGAACGACATCGACAAGATGGAGCAGTCCGGTCAGTTCGACCTGCTGCCCAAGAAGGAAGTTATCCAGCTGAAGGCGGAGCGCGAAAAGCTCGAGCAGAACATCGGCGGCATCCGCGAAATGAAGAAGCTGCCTGGCGCGCTGTTCGTTGTTGACCCGCGCAAGGAACACATCGCTGTGACCGAAGCCCGCATCCTGAACATCCCGATCGTTGCGATCGTTGACACCAACTGCGACCCGGACGAAATCGACTACGTCATCCCCGGCAACGACGACGCCATCCGCGCGGTCAAGCTGATCGCCGGCAAGATGGCTGACGCTGTGCTGGAAGGCAAGCAGGGCGAGCAGTCCGCTGAAGAAGCGCCTGTGGAAAAGACCGAGGCGTAATCCCTCGCAAACCCGTTTCAACATCGAAAAAGATTTGGAGGATGAACCTTATGGCGAATATCACTGCTGCTCTGGTCAAGGAGCTCCGCGAGCGTACCAACGCGGGCATGATGGACTGCAAGAAGGCGCTTGTCGAATCCGACGGCGACATGGACAAGGCCATTGACTGGCTGCGCGAAAAGGGACTTGCGCAGGCTGCCAAGAAGGCTGGCCGTATCGCGGCGGAAGGCGCTGTTGTGGCGTACATGACGCCCTGCGGCTGCACCGGCGCGCTGGTGGAAGTCAACTGCGAAACTGACTTCGTTGCCAACACCGACAACTTCAAGAATTTCGCGAACGCTGTTGCGAAGCACGTCGCGCTGGCGAACCCGGCGGATCTCGACGAGCTGATGAAGCAGAAGTTCGTTGACGACGAGTCCAAGACCATCGAAGACATGGTTTCTGACGCGACCGTCGCCATCGGCGAGAAGATCACTGTTCGCCGTTTCGCCCGCTATGAGACCGAAGGCGTTGTGTCTTCCTACATCCACATGGGCGGCAAGGTCGGCGTTATGGTCGAAGTGGCCACCGATGAAACCGGCAAGAATTCCGACCTCGTGAAGGAATTCGCCCACGACGTGTGCCTGCAGATTGCGGCTGCCAAGCCGGAAGCTGTCCGCCGCGAAGAAGTGGATGCTGACAAGCTGGCGAAGGAAGCCGAAATTCAGCGCGCGAAGGCGATTGAATCCGGCAAGCCCGAAAAGATCGTTGACCGCATCGTCGCGGGTCAGATCGAAAAGTACTACAAGGAAGTGTGCCTGCTTGACCAGCAGTTCGTCAAGGATGGCGACAAGACCATCACCTCTCTGATGAACGAAACCGCCAAGGCGGCTGGCACCACGCTGGACATCGTGCGCTACGTCCGCTTCGAGCGCGGCGAAGGCATCGAGAAGCGCAAGGACGACCTCGCGGCGGAAATCGCTGCGATGAAGAAGGCGTAATTGCGTCTCCATCCGCATAAATATCAGGGAGACTGCGGGAAAAATTCCTGCGGTCTTCCTTTTTTCTATCCTATTTTCTGCATTCATGATTGCCTTGTTTTCCTGCACCCTCTTGCCAAAAAGCGTTTGAAGGAGTAAAATAGAACGTGGGAAATGCCGAACGCGGCGACCTTTGCCGCTTGAGGGATGACAACTGAGGAGGAAATTTCATGGCTGTCTACAAACGTGTACTGCTCAAACTCTCCGGCGAGGCGCTGAAAACGGGCAGCGACCTGTTTGATTTCGATCAGGTGCATCGTGCCGCCGCCGTCATCCGCAAAATGGCGGATATGGGCACGCAGATTGGCATTGTCATCGGCGCGGGGAACATCTGGCGCGGCCGTCAGGGCCCAGCGGCGAACATGGACGCCGTTACTGCTGACCAGATGGGGATGCTCGGCACGGTTATCAACTGCCTGTGCATGGCGGACGCGCTGCGTCAGGCGGGCGTGGATGCCGTGGTGATGTCCGCCGTGGACATGAACCGCTTCTGCGAGCCGTTCAACGCCATGACCGCGCGGCGCTATCTGTCCGAAGGGCGCGTGGTGCTGTTCGCGGCAGGGTCGGGCAATCCGTTCTTCTCCACCGACACGGCGGTCGCGCTGCGGGCAATCGAAATGCAGGTGGATGCCATCCTGATGGCGAAGAACATCGACGGTGTGTACACCGCCGACCCGCACAAAGACCCGAACGCAACGCTGATTAAGGACATTACCTATCAGGAGGCGCTGCAGAAGGGCTTGAAGGTGATGGATGCGGCGGCGTTTGCGCTGTGCGCGGAGAATCATGTGCCGATGGTGCGCGTGTTTGGGCTGGATGTGCCGGAGAATTTGATTTCGGTGCTGGAAGGCAGCGATATGGGGGACGTTCGTTCATCCGTAAGGATTTCGCTCCTGCGGGAGCGACAAGGGGGGCTTTGCGCGATCGCCCCCTTGACCCCTTCGCCCGTCGCCCTAACCCAACAGTGCATTTATGCTTCTTGGGGAAACGGCGATAATGTGACTATTCTGTGGATAAACACGCGGAAGAAGTATGCCGAAGCGACCAACTCAATCGCGCGGAAGGGTCAAGGGAGGAACTCCCTTGAAAAAAGCACTTGCCTTTTGAGAGAAAAAACAGTACAATAGAAATGGAATTTGTCCCCCGAAAAAAGGAGGTTATGAAACATGACTGTGAAGGAAATTCTGGATGCTTCCAAGGAGAAGATGTCCAAGAGCGTCGCCGTGTATCAGAACGAAATGACGAGCCTGCGCGCGGGCCGTGCGAATCCGCGCCTGCTGGACCGCATCATGGTGGATTACTATGGCACGCCCACGCCCCTGCCGCAGATTGGCAACATCAACGTGCCGGAAGCGCGCATGATCGTCATCAAGCCGTGGGAAAAGAAGATGATTTCCGCGATTGAGAAGGCGATTCAGAAGAGCGATTTGGGGCTGAACCCGACCAACGACGGCGAAGTGGTTCGTCTGGTTTTCCCGGATTTGAACGAAGAGCGCCGCAAGGAACTGACGAAGATGGCGCGCAAGAGCGCTGAGGGTGCGAAGGTGGCGGTGCGCTCCATCCGCCGCGACGCCGTGGAACAGATTAAGAAGCTCAAGAAGGATTCCCTCATCACCGAGGACGAGCAGCGCAAGGCAGAGGACGATGCCCAGAAGATTACCGACAAGGCGATCAAGGACATTGACGGCATTTGCGCGGCGAAGGAAAAGGAAATCATGGAGGTCTAATCCCTCGATGGTGAACATGCCGAATGTGCTGGGGATGCGCCTTGAGGACGCATTGGCGGAATGCAGGGTGCATGGCGTAGAGCCGGAAATCGTGATGACGCTGCCGCCGAAAAGGCGCGAGCAGGGGACGATTCGGGTCATCCGCGCAAAAGAAGGCGTCCTGACGGTCAGCCGCTTTGAGGACGAACTGTCCCCCGTAGTGCAATGAAATCAAGGCGATGCGCGGCCTTCCCGGCGGAAGTCTGCGCATTTCCTTTTTAGTATCCTATTTCCAGATTCACCTGCGCCTTTTCCCTTCTGGCGTCCTCTCATTCCACTTAGCGTAGCGCTGCTACGCTGCGTTTCATTCACGTTAGCCAGAATGAATTCGCGGCGCATCTTGGCGCATTCTCATTTGGAAATAGGATTAGACAAGGAGAAAATCATGTCAAACCGCGTGTCGCAATGGTTCCGGAAACTTTCGGGGCATCATGCGCATCATCATCACCGCAAAATGACCCGCGAGGACTTCCAGAAGCTGCCTCGCCACGTCGCCATCATCATGGACGGCAACGGCCGCTGGGCGAAACAGCATCGGCTGAACGTGGCGATGGGGCATCGGCAGGGCACGGAAACCCTGCGCGAAATCATCCGCCATACCGACGACCTGAAGATTGAGGCGCTGAGCATCTACGCCTTCTCGACGGAGAATTGGAAGCGCTCGAAGGAGGAAGTCGGCGCGCTGATGCAGCTGATTTTGGATTTCTTTGCGTCCGAAATTGATGAATTGGACGAGAAGAATGTCCGTATCCTGATTCTGGGCGACAAGGCGGCGCTGCCGGAAAAGCAGCGCGACACGCTGATAGAGGCGGAGCGACGGACAGCGAAAAACACCGGGCTGCACCTGAATATCGCGCTCAACTACGGCGGACGGGCGGAGCTGACCCGCGCGGCGCGGCTGATGGCGCAGGAAGCGGCGCAGGGGCGGCTGAATCCGGATGAAATCAGCGAAGAGACGGTCGCGCAGCGCCTGTATACCGCCGGTCAGCCGGACGTGGATTTGATGATTCGCACGAGCGGGGAAATGCGCTTGAGCAACTTCCTGCTCTGGCAGTGTGCCTACGCGGAATTTGAGTTCCCGACGGTGCTGTGGCCGGATTTCACGGTCGCGGATTACGACGAAGCGCTTGCTGCGTTCGGCGGCCGCGAGCGGCGGTTCGGCAAACGCCTTTCGTAAATGCTGAACATTTGGCGGAAAAGTGTTCATATTGCATTCATAGGCGTATGCTATCATCAGATTTCAAGGAAGTTCAAGGAAAACATGAGGGGGAAAGAACCATGAGGCAAAAGACGATCGTGGGACTGATTATGGCCGCCGGCGCAGCGCTGATGATTGCGGTGGGCGGCTGGGTCATGGCGCTGATCGTGCTGGTGCTGATTTGCTTCGGCGTGCAGGAAGAGTTTCACGCGCTCGCGCAGGCGGGACACCGCCCTGTCGCGTGGCCGACGTGGGTCGGCATGATTGTCTCCATTCCGCTGACGCTGCTTATCGGCACAAAAATGATTCTGCCGGTCATTATGGCCATCTGCCTGATGACGATGATCTGCGTCATTTTCCGCTCCGAACCGAAGCTGGATGACGCCGTGCTGAGTATGCTGCCGATGCTGACGGTTGCCCTGCCCGGCATGAGCGCGATTTCGTTCACGCATATTGAGCCGAAAGCGCTGCAAGTCACCCTGATAACACTCATGATTGGCATTCCTTGCATGGCAGACGCGTTTGCAATGTGGGTCGGCAAGGCGGTCAAGGGACCGAAGCTCTGCCCCACCGTCAGCCCGAACAAGACGATTTCCGGCGCGATTGGCGGCGTAGTCGGCGCGCTGCTCACGTCGATTTTGATTGGCGTTGTGGCATACCTCGTGGCGGGGGAGGCGCGTCCGCTGCTGCCCGCGTGGTATGTGTACCTGATTTTGGGCATTCTGGGCGGCGTTGTCGGGGAAATGGGCGATTTGTTCTTTTCGCTGGTCAAGCGCCATTGCGGGATGAAGGACTTCTCGAACCTGTTTCCGGGTCACGGCGGGATGCTCGACCGTCTGGACAGCGTGCTGTTCATGGCGGTGCTGATGCTGTGCTATCGCCTGATGGCGGGTATCTAAGGCTTAACACGCGGAAGCTGTAAGCAGAAGCGACCAATTCAATCGCGAAAGAGGGTCAAGGGAGGAACTCCCTTGCGGAGTCCAGAGGCAGCGCCTCTGGCAGGGTTCGGGGCAGCGCCCCAAGTCCGTTACTGATGTAGGAGGGCGAATCGACATGCAAACCATCGCCATTCTGGGGTCTACGGGGTCGATTGGTACACAGGCGCTGGAACTTGTGCGCCTGCATCCGGAGGAGTTCCGCGTCGTCGCGCTGACGGCACGGAGCAGCCGGGAGAAGCTGTTCGAGCAGGTGCGGGAGTTCCGGCCGGAAGTCGCGGGTCTGACTGAACCCATCCCGATGAGCGAAATCCCGGAGGATGTGCGCTTCTGCCGCTGGGTCATGGGCAAAGAGGCACTGCGTGTTGCGGCGGCGGAAGTGCCGGCGGACATGGTGCTCGTCAGCGTGGTCGGCATCGCCGGACTGCAAAGCGTGATGGACGCGCTGGGCGCGAATCGGCAGGTGCTGCTGGCGAACAAGGAAGCGCTGGTGACGGGCGGTCACTTGGTGATGGACGCGGCGAAGCGCATCGGCAAGCCGATTTTGCCCGTGGACAGCGAACATTCCGCCATTTTCCAGTGCTTGCAGGGTGCAGGGGGCAATCAGCCCGTGCGCCTGCTGCTGACCGCGTCCGGCGGGCCGTTCCGCACTTGGACGCGCGAACAGATGCAGAACGCGACGCGCGCGCAGGCGCTCAAGCACCCGAACTGGTCAATGGGCGCGAAAATCACCATCGACTCGGCGAGCATGTTCAACAAGGCGCTGGAAATTATCGAGGCGCACTGGCTGTTCGACATGCCGCCGGAGAAGATTCAGGTGGTGGTGCATCCGCAGAGCATCGTGCATTCGGCGGTGGAATTTGCGGACGGCGCGGTGCTGGCGCAGCTGGGCGTGCCGGATATGCGCGTGCCGATTGCGTATGCGATGACGTACCCGCGGCGCATCCCGACGGGCAGCAAGCCGCTGGACTTGTTCTCCATCGGCACGCTGACGTTTGAACCCGGCGACCCGGTGCGCTTCCCGGCGCTTCGGCTGGCGGGGGAGTGCCTGAACGCGGGCGGCGCGGCGTGCACGATTTTGAACGGCGCGAACGAGATGGCGGTGGCGGCGTTCCTGCGGGATGAGATTCCGTTTGGGGCAATCAGCCGCATTGTGGAAGGGACGCTGGAAGCGTGCGGAGCGATGCCGGCGGATACGCTGGAGGATATTTTCCAGGCGGATCAGGAAGCGCGCCGCGTGGCGAAAGAAATTGCGGAAAAGCTCAAGTGAGTTTTCAGCAATTCAAGAAGATTCGCTTCTGCGATTGGGAATTTTATTTTTATCTTGATTGTGCGATTGTGGGGCAGGGGTTTCGCTCCTGCGGGAGCGACAAGGGGGCTTTGCGGTCGCCCCCTTGACCCCTTCGCTCGTCGCCCTCCATGCTTCTTGAACTTTTTTGTTACTTCGGGAAACGGGGATGGTGTGGCTATCCTGTGGATAAACACGCGGGCATAGCATGAAAGTGCGCGCAACTCAATCGCGCGAAAGGGTCAAGGGACGAAGTCCCTTGTGGAGTCCAGAGGCAAAGCCTCTGGTGGGGTCAAGGGGCAAAGCCCCTTGCGTCTCTCCCTTCTAAGAAAGGAAAGCTATGACAGTTGTTTCGGTGCTGGTGGCGCTGCTGCTGCTGGGAATCCTGATTACGGTGCATGAATTTGGGCATTACATTTTCGCGCGCATGACGGGGATAGAGGTCATGGAGTTCGCGATTGGCTTCGGGCCGAAAATCGTCGGATGGACGGGAAAGTCCGGGACGAAATTCGCGCTGCGGTGCATTCCGCTGGGCGGGTACTGCGCATTCTACGGCGAGGACGACGTGGAGGGCAAAGCCACGAACGACCCGCGCGCGTTCGGCAAGCAGCCGGTTTGGAAGCGGATGCTGTCGGTGCTGATGGGGCCGGGCATGAACTTCCTGCTGCCGCTGGTGGTGCTGGTGCTGTACTTCTGGATTGGCGGTGTGACGGGCACGGAAGCCCTCGTCGCGGACGTGGAGCAGGGCGGCCCGGCGTACACCGCGGGGCTTCAGGCGGGCGATATTATCCTTGACGTCAACGGCACAGCGCCGAATCCCGAAAACGCATCGCAGTCGCTGACGGAGCTGATTAACGCCTCGCAGGGCGACGCGATGGTGCTTGGCATCCGCCGCGACGGTGAGCGCACCGAAATCACCCTCACGCCGTTCTATGATACGGAAACCGGGCGCTACCGCATGGGCATCCACGTCAGCGCGGCTGCGTCGGGCGAGATGCTGCCCGTGTCGTTCGGGGAGGCTGTGCGGGACAGCTGGAACGTGTCCGTCAACGCCGCGACAATCATCGGGCAGGCGCTGCGCGATATGGTCACGACGGGCGCAGGGCTGAATGAAGTCGGCGGCGTCGTCGGCACAGTCGCGGCGGTCAGCGAGCAGGTCAACACCTATGGCTTCGCGGCGTTCATCAACGCGCTGGTCGTCATCTCCATCAACTTGGGCATCATGAACCTGCTGCCGATTCCGGGGCTGGACGGCGCGCGGTTCCTGTTCCTGCTGGTGGAAGCTATCCGCCGCAAGCCGCTGCCGCAGAAGAAGGAAGCCATCGTCAACCTGATTGGCATGGCGCTGCTCTTCGGGCTGATGATTCTGCTGGTATTTAAGGACGTTTGGACCCTGATGGGACACTGAGGTGAATGATATGTACGAAACGAGAATGGTTCGCGTCGGCGACTTGACGCTGGGCGGACACAACCCGGTCTGGGTGCAGTCCATGACGAACACCGACACGCGCGACGCACAGGCGACGCTTGGGCAGATTCGCGCGCTGGCGAAAGCGGGATGCGACATCGTGCGCGTCAGCGTGTACGACGAGGATTGCGCCCGCGCCGTCCGCACGCTGGTGGACGGTTCGCCCGTGCCGCTGGTGGCGGATATCCACTTCAACCACCGGCTTGCCATTGCCGCGGCGGAAAACGGCATCCATAAGCTGCGCATCAACCCCGGAAACATCGGCGGCGAAGCGCACGTCCGGGAACTGGCGGCGGCGGCAAAGGCGCACCACATCCCGATTCGCATCGGCGTGAACACCGGGTCAATTGAGAAGGATATTCTGGCGAAGTACGGGCAGCCGTGCGCCGAGGGGCTGGTGGAAAGCGCGCTGAATCACGCGCGGATGCTGGAGAAAGTCGGCTTCGAGGACATTGTGCTGTCCATGAAGGCGTCGGATGTGCGCCTGACGATTGCCGCCTACGAGCTGGCGGCGAAGCGCTGCGATTATCCGCTGCACGTCGGCGTGACCGAGGCGGGTCTGCCGGGGCAGGGGACAATCAAGAGCGCAATTGGCATCGGCGCGCTGCTGGCGGAGGGCATCGGCAACACGATTCGCGTCAGCCTGACGGGCGACCCCGTGCCGGAAGCCAAGGCAGCGTGGGACATCCTGCGCGCGCTGAACCTGCGGACGCACGGCGTGCAGCTGGTGTCCTGCCCGACGTGCGGGCGGACGTGCATCGACGTGGCGGGCATTGCCGCGCGCGTGGAGAAGGAGCTTTCGGATATTCAAGTGCCGCTGAAGGTGGCGGTGATGGGCTGCGTGGTGAACGGCCCCGGCGAAGCGCGCGAAGCGGACATTGGCATGGCAGGCGGCAAGCGCGGCGGCGTACTGTTCGTCAAAGGGCAGGAGCCGATGGTGGTCGAGGAGAATCTGGCTGACCGCCTGATTGAGCTGGCACGGAAGATTGCGGCGGAAAAAGCGGGGAAATGACGCTTTCTCGGCGGAAAAGCTGGGACGACCTCATCCGACTTCGCTTCGCTCAGCCACCTTCCCCAAAGGGGAAGGTTTTGGGCGCACGCAGACATCCCTGCCTTCCCCTATGGGGAAGGTGTCGCCGCAGCGACGGATGAGGTCGGATAAACACGCGGACACAGCATGGAATCGCGCACAACTCAATCGCGCGAAAGGGTCAAGGGAGGAACTCCCTTGCGGAGTCCAGAGGCAGAGCCTCTGGTGGGGTCAAGGGGGAGATGAGATGGGACGAAGTCCCCCCCTTGGCTCGTCGTCGTTATAGGGAAGGAGGAAGCAGCATGAGTTACGATGAATTGCTCGCGCAGGTGTATGCCGCGCTGCCGCAGCTCAAGGGGCAGCTGCACGCGCCGCGCGTGGTGTATGTGCAGTCGCAGGGCAAGGTGTACATCACGTTTGAGTCAAATGTGCTGGTGGAGGAAGCGTCGTTCCTGAAGCTGGAAGCGCTTCTGCGGCGCGTTTTCCCGCAAAAGCCGCTGGCGCTGCGCGTCGTGTCGCCGGGACTGAAGGACGATTTTCTGGAGAACATCAGCGCGTATAAGCAGGTGCTGACCGACTTCCTGCGGCGCAATTATCCCGCGTCCGCAAGCTGGATGAGCCAAATCGACTGGCGGTGCGACGGCAAGCGCATCACGTTGACCTTCCCCGACGCGTTCAGCCTGGAATACATGGGGCGGCAGAACGTCGCGGCGCGCCTGTCGCAGGCGGTGAAGGACATTTTTTCCGCCGAGGTGATGGTGGAACTGACCGTCGCGGGCGATCAGGAGAAGCGGCTGGCGGAAATCCGCGAAGAGAGATTGCGCGAGCAGACCGTCACCTACACGCCGGAGCAAATCGCCGCGATGACGCAGGGGGACGCCAAGCCCGCGAAGGAGCACAAGGAGCGCAAGCCGTCCGCGCCGCGCGAGAAGAAGCCGGAGCAGACAACGCCGGAGCGCGACCCGATGCTGCCCGTGATGACCGACCACGCCATCGGCAAGCCGATTATGGGGCGCGCGATTGCCGATCCGCCGATGGAAATGAAGGAGCTGGCAAGCGACGCGGGGCTGGTCGTCGTGCAGGGCGACATTTTCAAGCTGGAAACGAAGGAACTCAAGGGCGGCGAACTGCTGCTCGTCACCTTTGCCATCACCGACTACACGTCGTCCATCCTCTGCAAGGCGTTCATGCGCTACCGCCGCCTGCACTTCGGCAAGAAGAAGGACGACGACGCGCCGCCGCCGCCGATTACTGAAGAGGAACGTCAGGCGGTGATGGACAAGGTCAACCAAATCAAGGTGGGGCTGAACGTCAAGGTGCGCGGCGAGTGCATGTACGATAATTTCGCGCATGAGCTGTCCATTTCCATCCGCGATATGGTGCCGATGGAGCGCATCAGGCGCGAGGACACGGCGGAGGAAAAGCGCATCGAGCTGCACATGCACACCAACATGTCCACCATGGACGCGCTGACCCCGGCGGGTGACCTCATCAAGCGCGCCATCGAGTGGGGGCATCCCGCCGTCGCGATTACCGACCACGGCGTGGTGCAGGCGTTCCCGGCAGCGTTCAATGCCGTCAAAAAGCAGCCGATTAAGCTGATTCCGGGCTGCGAGGGCTACCTTATTGACGAAACGCAGGTCGTCACCGATGAAGACGACCGCTCGATTGATGATACCATCGTCGTGCTGGACTTTGAATCCACCGGGCTGGACACGCTGAAAGACCGCGTGATTGAAATCGGCGCGGTGAAAATGACCGGCGGCACGCTGGTGGATACGCTGTCGATTCTGGTGAACCCGAAAATTCCCCTGCGGCCGAAAATCACCGAAATCACGGGCATTACGGACATGATGCTGGCGGATAAGGAAACGGCGGAGACCGCTATCCCGAAGCTGATGGACTTCATCGGCGATGCCGCGATTGCCGCCCACAACGCTGCGTTTGACGGCAAGCTGCTCAAGGCGGAGCTGCGCCGGCTGGGGCGCGAGTTCAACGCGCCGATTCTGGATACCCTGTCCCTGTCGCGCAAGCTGCTGCCGGAACTGAAGTCGTTCAAATTGAAGAGCGTCTGCAAGGCGCTGAGCGTGAGCCTCAAAAACGCCCACCGCGCCGTCCACGACGCAACCGCGACGGCGTACTGTCTGGCGAAGATGTTCAAAATCGCCAAGGAAGAGCACGGGTTCACCAAACTCAGCGACCTGAACACCCTCAAGGGCGGCGCCATCGGCGAAAGCTACCATGTCATCCTGCTGGTGAAAAGTCAGGAGGGGCTGGTCAACCTCAACCGACTGGTGTCCATCGGGCATCTGGACTACTTCCGCCGCCGCCCGCATATGCCGCGTTTCATGATTGACCGCTACCGCGAAGGGCTGATTATCGGCAGCGCGTGCGAGGCGGGCGAACTCTACCGCGCGGTGCTGGAAAATGAGCCGTGGGAGAAAATCAAGGAAATCGCGTCGTGGTATGACTATCTGGAAATCCAGCCCGTGGGCAACAACGCGTTTCTGGTGCGCGAGGGGCGCGTGGCGGACGATGAGGCGCTGCGGGACATCAACCGCAAAATCGTCCAGCTGGGCGACGAGCTGGGCAAACCGGTCGTCGCGACGGGGGATGTGCACTTCCTTGACCCGCACAACGCCATCAACCGCTCCATCATTCAGGCGGGCATGGGCTACGATGATGCCGACATGCAGCCGCCGCTGTACTTCAAGACGACGAACGAGATGCTGGAGGAATTTGCCTACCTTGGTGCGGAAAAGTGCCACGAGGTCGTCATCGACAATCCGCGGAAGATTGCGGATCAGGTGGACAAGCTGCAATTGTTCCCCAAGCACCCCAAGGGCGAGGATACCTTCCAGCCATTCTGGGAGGACGCGGCGGACAATATTCAGAATATGACGTGGGGCACGGCGAAGGAACTCTACGGCGATGAGCTGCCCGAAATCGTCGTGAACCGGCTGAACAAGGAGTTAAAATCCATCATCGGCTATGGCTTCGCGACGCTGTACAACATTGCCCAGCGGCTGGTCAGCAAGTCCAACGCGGACGGATACCTTGTCGGCAGCCGCGGTTCGGTCGGTTCGAGCCTCGTTGCGCGCATGTGCGGCATCACGGAGGTCAACGCGCTTCCGCCGCATTACCGCTGCACCCATTGCCGCAAGGGCTTTTTCGACGTGGACAAGAGCCAATACAAAGTCGGCGTTGACCTGCCGGACAAGGACTGCCCAATCTGCGGTCAGAAGCTCGTGAAGGACGGCTTCGACATCCCGTTCGAGGTGTTCCTTGGCTTTGAGGGCGACAAGGTGCCTGATATTGACCTGAACTTCTCCGGCGAATATCAAAACCGCGCGTTCCATAACGTCGAGGAGTTGTTCGGGCATGACCACGTTTTCCGCGCGGGCACGATTACGGGTCTGGCGGAAAAAACGGCATATGGCTATGTGTCGAAGTACTTCGAGGAGCGCGGATTGCAAGTCGGCAACACGGAGAAGGAGCGTCTGGCGGCGGGCTGCGAGGGCGTGAAAAGACGACGGGGCAGCACCCCGGCGGCATGGTCGTCGTGCCGAAGGAGTACGAAATCTACCAGTTCACCGCCGTGCAGCACCCTGCTGACGACCTCAATTCCGACTTTACCACCACCCACTTTGACTTCAACTCCATGCACGACATTCTGGTTAAGCTGGACTGCCTCGGTCACGACGACCCGACGGTTTTGCACATGCTGGAGGAATTGACGGGCATCGGCTACAAGGATGTTCCGCTGGATGACCCGGACGTGCGAAGCCTGTTTTCGTCGCCCAAGGCGCTGGGCGTGACGCCGGAGGATATCGGCTGCCTGACGGGTACGTTCGGCGTGCCGGAATTCGGCACATCGTTCGTGCGCGGGATGCTTGATGAGACGAAGCCGACGACGATGGAGGAACTGCTGCGCATTTCCGGCCTGTCCCACGGCACGGACGTGTGGCTGGGCAACGCGCAGGAGCTGATTGCAAACGGTACGGCAAAATTGAGCGAGTGCGTCTGCTGCCGTGACGACATCATGAACTACCTGATTGACAAGGGCGTTGCGCCGAAGATGGCGTTCACGACGATGGAGAGCGTCCGCAAAGGGCGCGGCCTGAAGCCTGAAATGGAACAGGCGATGATTGAGCAGCACGTTCCGCAGTGGTTCATGGATTCGTGCAAGAAAATCAAGTACATGTTCCCCAAGGGGCACGCCGTGGCGTATGTGACGATGGCGCTGCGCGTGGCGTGGTATAAGGTGCATCGTCCGCTGGCATATTATTGTGCGTACTTCACCGTGCGCGGCGACGGCTTCGACGCGATGACGATGCTGATTGACCCCGCGACGATTCGCGAGAAAATCAAGCAGATTAAAGCTGACCCGAAGGCGTCCGCGAAGGACAAGGAAGCCGTGACGAGCCTTGAACTGGTGCTGGAGATGAACATGCGCGGCTTCAAGTTCCTGCCGTGCGACCTGTACAAGAGCGACCTGAAGAAATTCAAGATGGAGGGCGAAACGGGGCTGCGGTGTCCGTTCACGTCCTTGGGCGGACTGGGCGAATCGGCTGCCATCAACATTGTGCGTGAGCGCGAGCGCGGCCCGTTCATGTCGGTGGAGGACTTGAAGGAGCGCACGCGCATTTCCAGCGCGGTCATTGAGCTGCTGCGGACGCACGGTTCGCTGGAGGGCTTGAGCGAAACCAGTCAGGTGTGTATGTTCTAAAGATTTCGCCGCTGCGGCGGCGACCAAAGGGCTTTCCGATCGCCCTTTGGAAACCTTCGGTGCCGCTACTTTTGGGGTTACTTGCGGTTGGTTTATGCCAAGACTTGAAGAACCAAAAGTACACTAACTAAAAAGCTGCAATAACAACCAATAAACTTAGATGGGGATGCGAAGGGGTCAAGGGGGCGATCGCAGACTTCGTCTGTTTTCATTGCCCTCTGGTCGCTCCCGCAGGAGCGAAATCCTGCATAAACACGCGAGCATAGTATGAAAGCGCGCTCAACTCAATCGCGCGAAAGGGTCAAGGGAGGAACTCCCTTGCAGGGTGCAGGGACAGCGTCCCTGCCGGAGTCCAGAGGCAGAGCCTCTGGGGAGGTTTTCAACAATGAAGGAATTGCATCGGGCAAGGGTCGTCGCCATCGGCAGCGAAGAGGATATGGCGGCTGTCTGCCGTACATTGCTCGCGAACTGCGATTGGCTGGAAATCCCGGATGATCGCCCGCCGTATTCGCTGGAGGAGCTGCGCCAGCAGGTCAAAAAGCACGCGGAGGAGCTGGGCGGCGAGGAGAGCGGATTTTACTATGGCATGGTCGCGCGCTATACCTATGGCGACGCGGATAACCGCACCTGCCGCTTTGACATTGCGCGCCAGCCCAGCGGATTGTGGACGGCGTGCTTCCATTATGATGGCGAAACGCCCTTCCAGAGCGAGGACTGGCTGTACCTGCATGAACACGCCGGGCGCGTGCCGATGCTGGCGATTCATGCCTGCGCGGATTTTGCGGCGGATAAGGGGATGACCGTCTTTACTGGCGGGCAGACGCTGGATGAGTGGTCGCAGATGGCGGAAATCTGGTTCTGGCTGATGGAACAGTACGAAATCGGCAATCCGCCGGAGGAAGCCGTGCAGCACCTGAAGAAGCTGGAAGGTATCATGCGCCAAAGCGACTTTGACATGACCATCCCCGAACTTCTGCGGGGGTGCATCGACCACCTGAACGACGTCATGGCGCACACGAATCAGCCGGATGAACTTCGCCGCCTGATGGACGAATGCGCCGAAAGAAGATTATCAGGGGCTGTTCGTCGTGCAGTGTCAGGTGGCGGAAACGGTGCTGTGGGACTGCGCGCACGTTGATTTGTGGCTTGCGAACCTCGAAAGCATCCTGCGCGAGTGGCAGAAGGAGAATCCGGCATAATCGGCAATCGCCGCGCATACCCTGACAGCAGGAGAGGGGGGAGCGCACAGTGAAAGAGCCGACAGTGCCGCAGAAGCCCTGCGGACTGGTTATCGAGAATCGCAAAAAGGCGGTTCTCACCGGGGTCAAGGAGGTTGACCGCTTCGATGAAACGGCGGTCGTGCTGGAAACATGGGGCGGACGGCTGACGCTGACCGGCAGCGGGCTGCATGTCTCCGCCTTGCAGCTGGAAGAGGGCAGGCTGCTTGTGGACGGCGATATCGACGGCGTGCAGTATGAACAGGGGCGCGCGCGGCGCAGGGGCGGCTTCCTCCGCCGTGCTATCGGATGACGCTGGAGGTGCTGTTCGCGCAGCAGGGACAGGCGGAAACGTTCCTGCGGATGGTGCTGCTCGGCGCGGCATTCGCCTTGGCGCTGACCCTCGGCGGCGCGTGGCGGCATCGGCACGGCCTGTCCGACGCGGCGGATGTGCTCTGCGCACTGATGCTCACGCTGGCGGCGCTCCTCGTCCTCATCCACAGCGGGGAAGGGCTGCGGCTGTACGCGCTGCTGGGGCTGCTGCTCGGCGCAGTGCTGTGGGAAACGGGCATCCGGCGTATCCTCCGCTGGATTGGAAAACGGCTGAAAAAAAGTTTTCCGTCAGGCAGGAATATGCAAAATCATAGCGAATAGATAAGGAAAAGAACACTTCCGATTCTGGAGAAAAGGAGTGAGGGCGTTGGGGCGCAGGCTGGTGCGTTGGAAGGCGGTTGTCATCCTGCTGGTGGTGTTGGGCATCATCTTCTATGTCGTGATGGCGCAGTCGCGGCAGCGGCTTGACGCGCTCTCGACGCGCAATGAGCAGCTGCAGCAGCAGTATGCGGCGCTGGATCAGAATCGGGACTTGCGCGAAGAACTGACGTATGTTGCGACGGATGCGTACATTGAGGAAACCGCGCGCAACGAGTTCGGCTATGTCCGCGACGGCGAAATCCACTTCCACTTTGCCAGCATGGATGTGCTGCGGGGCTACACCGAGGCGGAGTGGAACGCGCTGCTGGATGAATTTCGGGATTAAAGGGGACTTTGCGTCTGCAAGTCCCTTTTTCGTTACACATATTGTAAACCAGAAAGACAGGAGAGGTGAACCATGAGGGCAGCAGTCATCGGGATCGGCTCCAATTCGGTGAGGATGCTTGTGGCGGAAGCAGCCGACGGGGAGATCCGCCGCATCAGCCGCGACCGCGCCGGCACACGCCTGTTCGCCGGTCTGGACGAAGCAGGCAACTTGTCGCGGGAGGCAATGGCGTCCTCCTGCGCGGCGGTCAAATGCATGGCGGATTCCGCCCGCAGTCAAGGCGCGGAAAAAGTGCATCTCTTTGCCACCAGCGCCACGCGCGACGCCGCCAACAACGCGGATTTCGCAGCGCTGCTCAAAGCGGAAACCGGCTTGACGCTCGAAATCTGCTCCGGCGATGAGGAGGCCGCGCTGTCCTTCTTCGGCGCGACGGATGGCGGCGATTCCGGCGTCATTGACATCGGCGGCGGATCAACCGAAATCATCATCGGGCAGGGGATGAACATCCGCTGCTCCTTCTCCTGCCAAATGGGGGCGGTGCGCCTGTTCCAGCGGATTCCGATTCGCGACCACGGCGATTTGGACGCGGTGGAGCAGATTGCCGCCGATATTCTGGCAGACAAGCTGCTGGATTACCCTGTGCTGTCGATGCCGGGCAGCTGGCGCGGCACGGGCGGCACATTCACGACGCTCGCCGCGATGGTGAAGGGCATTTACTGGACGGATAGAACCTACATGCACGGCACGGTGCTGACGGAGGCGGATGTGGCGCGGCTGGAGCGGCAGCTGGCGGATATGACGCTGGAGCAGCGCAAGCAGCTGCCGGGATTGCAGCCGAACCGCGCGGATATTGTGGTGCATGGAATCTGCATTTTGCGGGCGATTATGCGACGGATGCATATCGGGCAGATTACAGTGAGTGAATATGGGAATCTGGATGGGTACTTCAAGAGGGAATACTTAATGAAGAAGAAATAAGGTCAAAAAAAAGAGGATAAACACGCGGAAGAAGTAGGAAAAAGCGACCAACTCAATCGCGAAAAGGGGTCAAGGGGGGGATTCCCCCCTTGCAGGGTCAAGGGACAGCGTCCCTTGTGGGGTTTGGGGCAACGCCCCAACCGTTCCGCGGGCGACCAGTTTGTCAAACGCGCTCAACAAAGGCGCAGGCAGCGAAGCGTCCCTGCCAGTAACTTCGCGCGTCCTCAGACGCGCCCCCAAGCTGCTTTATCGACCCACTGTGCAGTGTCGCGCCAAATGGGCGCGACCACATAGCCTGCCCGCCCCTATCAGCGCAAACAAAACCCAGCCGGAGGATAGCCAACATCCCCCGACTTACCTGACCCCTCTTTTGCACATTTGCCATATACCAAATTCGCCCCGGAAGCATCAGCAGCTTCCGGGGCGAAAATCATGCGAAAAAAAATGCGAGCGTGACCGTAAGCCGAGTTCTGTCGAGGGACGATCATCTATCCAGACCTGACGTTGCCGCGCAGGTTCAAGCGATGCCGAGGACGCGACGGGCAGCCGCATGTGTCCTCATACGCATCTTGCACCAGATGGGGTTTACAGCACGGACAAGTCGCCAAGCCGTGGGTGAGCTCTTACCTCGCCTTTCCATCCTTACCGCACCGAAATGCGGCGGTATATCTCTGTTGCACTCTCCTTGGAGTCGCCTCCACCGGCCGTTAGCCGGCATCCTGCCCTGTGGTGCTCGGACTTTCCTCATACCATTGCTGGCACGCGATCGCCTGATCACCTCGCACAGGTGTATCATAGCGCAAAAGGCGCGGTTTGTCAAGGGGCGCCTGTTGACGCAGAATGCGCGCTGTGCTATAATGGACGCATCAATATGGGTGGAGGATGAAATCATGAAACGCTTTATCGCAATGCTCCTGATACTCTGTTCTGCGCTCCTGATGACGGCGGCTTTCGCGGAAGAGACTGCCCCTGAAGCGAAAATCACCGTGGTGGAACAGCGCTTCATCAACATGGAGGACGACGGCCGCGGCTTCTTCTTCGCGAAGGTGCAGAACACCGGCGACGCTGCCGGTTACGTTGATTATAAGGGGAATATCGTCGCTTCTGACGCGGAGGGCAATATCATCCTGACCGAAAACTATGTGAGCACCGCACCCGATGAAGTGTACCTTGAACCCGGCGAATACGCGTATGTCCGCGAAAACATCTACGACGACGCGCTGGACACCGCCGAAGTTGCGGACTGCAAGTTCTCCATCAGGGCGGTCGATGACGGCGAGGAGTACGAAAAGCTCGCGTCGGAAGCGAAAATCCACTTTGAGCCGGACGAAGAGGATGACAACTATGTGGATGTCACCTTCACCAACACGACCGACGAAATCCTCTACGACTACGAGATTGTGGCGGCGCTGTACGACCAGAACGGCGAATTGCTGTTCATCAACACGGAAGTGGTGAGCGGCATCGGCGTGCATCCGGGCAGCACCATCACCGTTCGGCTGTACATTTACGAGGATATTCTCATGTACTTCTGCCGCGAAGGCCTCACGCCCACGACCGTGGATGCGCTGGTCTACTGTGAAAAGTAAAGCGGAAATCCTGCAAAACGCATCGTCCCCGCGGCGGTGCGTTTTTTCATGCCCTCAGCCGAAAGTCTGCCGCTATCCCCCGAAAAAACCGATTCATCACGGAATCTTGGGGGAAGAGCAGCTTGGGGGCGCGTCTGCGGACGCGCGAAGTTACTGGCAGGGACGCTTCGCTGCCTGCACCTTTTGTTGGGCGTGTTTGACAAACTGGTCGCCCGACCAACAGTTGGGGCGTTGCCCCAAACCCCACAAGGGACGCTGTCCCTTGACCCTGCAAGGGGCAATTGCCCCTTGACCCCATTTCGCGATTCAGTTGGTCGCACTTTCATGCTCCTTCCGCGTGCAGCTTTTTGGTGCTTCGCCTAAGCCCTTATTTGCTCCCCAAACTTTCCGTGAAGAACCAAAAAACCTGCTTGCAAAACGCCGCCGACTGTGCTAAAATGCCGAAGCATCCACATTTTTCGGAGGATTCTGCCCGATGGCGACCTTGCTTCTTGTCGTGATTTATCTTTCCTTCATCAGTCTTGGCGTGCCGGATTCGCTGCTCGGCACGGCGTGGCCCGTCCTCTACCGCGAACTCGGCGTGCCGCTTGCGTCCCAGAGCGCCGTGAGCATCCTCTGCTCCCTCGCGACGATGACCTCCAGCATGAACAGCGCCCGAATCATCTCCCACCTCGGCACGGGCAAAGTGACCGCGTTCTCAACGCTTTTGACCGCCGCCGCCCTGCTCGGCTTCTCCTTTTCGGGCAGCTTCTGGTTCATGTGCCTGATGGCGATTCCGCTTGGGCTGGGCGCGGGCTGCGTTGATTCGGCGCTGAATAATTATGTTTCCATCCACTATAACGCGACCGTCATGTCCTTCCTGCACTGCTTTTATGGCGTTGGTGTGATGGTCAGCCCGTACATCATGTCCGTCGTCATTAACAGCGCGGTCGGCTGGCGCGGCGGCTACCGCACGGCAAGCCTGATTCAGGCGCTTATCGGCAGCATCCTCCTGCTGGCGCTGCCCTTTGTGGAAAAAGGCGCATGGCGAAGAGTCCATTCAGGCGGAAAAAGAAGATGAAAGTCCTGCCGATTTCGCAGACGCTGCGGATTCCGGGCGCGCTGATGACCTGCCTGCTCTTCCTGACCTTCTGCGCGATTGAGGTCATCTGCGGCGGCTGGAGCGCAACGTACATGGTGGAAGCGAAGCACATGCCCGCGAATTTGGCGGCGCGCGCGACGATGTACTTCTACCTTGGCATGGCACTGGGGCGCTTCCTCTCCGGCGTTGCGGCGAAGAAGCTGACCCCGTGGCAGATTATCTTTATCTCGATGGGCATCCTCGGCGTGTCGCAGACGACGCTGCTTGTTTCCGGCAACAACGTCCTGACGATGGCGGCGCTGCTGATGACGGGCTTGGGCGTCGGCCCGCTGTACCCGAATTTCAACTACATGACCCCCCTGCATTTCGGCAAGGACGTCAGCCAGTCGGTCATGGGGATGCAGATGACTTTCGCGTCCATCGGCACCATTGCCGCCCCCGCCCTCTGCGGCGTGCTGGGACAGCTGCTCGGCATGGGCATTTTCCCGGCGTATTTGATGATATTCTACGTCCTGACCGCCGTCGGCATTATCGCCCTGCGCCGCACGCTCCGGCAGGTGGGACGGCTTCAGCAATGAGCAATGAACAATTAGCAATGAAAAGCGCGCCCGCAGATTTTGCAGACGCGCCTTTTTAGGTGCGCTAAAAGTCAAGTATGGGAGTGTGCACTGCGAAGGTTTCCAAAGGGCGATCGCAAAGCCCTTTGGTCGCTCCCGCAGGAGCGAAATCCCTGCACAACAGGCAAGCAGTGCCTGAAAGTGCCATCACGCCGCAATTGCCCGCATTGTCTTTCTGAACACATGCATGAACAGCGTCACCGTGCACAGCACCGCCAAAACATCCGCAATCGGTTCGGCGAGGAAAATCGCAAACACCGTGTCCGGAATGAACAGCGGCAGCAGATACACCAGCGGAATCAGCAGAATCAGCTTGCGCAGGCACGCCAGAAATAGACTGCACTTCGCATTCCCCAGCGCCACAAACGTCTGCTGACACGCAATCTGCGCGCCGAAAATCGTCACGCCCGCCATGTATAGGCGCACGCATGGAATTGCGTACTCCCGCAGCGCCGCGTCCGGGGTCAGCAGATAGACAAAAATCTGCGGCGCAAAGATGCACGTCAGCCCCAGCACCGCCGAGAACGCCAAGCACGAAATCAGCAGTATCCGGAACGCGGCTTTCACCCGCTCCGGGCGCTTTGCACCGTAGTTGAAGGAGATAATCGGCTGCGCGCCCTGCGAAAGCCCCTGCAAGGGCAGCAGCGCAAACTGCATCAGCGTGGAGCAGATGGTCATCGTGCCGACGGCCAGCGTGCCGCCTGCCGCGCGCAGCGATGTGTTGAAGCACACGGACACAAGGCTCTCCGTGCTCTGCATAATGAACGGCGCGAGTCCCAGCGCCACGCACGGCGCAAGCAGCTTCCAGTTCAGCCGCAGCAGACGGCGCTTCAGGTGCAGTATCGTCTGCCTGCCGGTCAGAAAGCGCAGGACGAACGCGGCGCTCACGGCCTGTGAAATCACCGTCGCCAGCCGCGCCCTGCACATCCATGTGGAAAACGAAGATGAACAGCGGGTCAAGCAGCGTGTTCAGCACCGCGCCAATCAGCACCGTCAGCATCCCCGCCTTGGAGAAGCCCTGCGCGGTGATGAACGGGTTCAAGCCGAGAGACAGCTGCACGAACACCGTGCCGAGGCTGTAAATGGCAATGTAGCGCTGGGCGTAGGGCAGGGCATCCTCCGTTGCGCCGAACGCCAGCAGAATCGGCGTGTAGAAGCAGAAAAGCACAACCGTCAGCACTGCCGAAACGCACAGCAGCAGCGCCGTGCAGCTGCCCAAAATTCCCTCCGCCTTCTCGTTGTTCCGCTGCCCCATCGCGATGGACGCAAGCGGCGCGCCGCTGGATGCGCACAGCGCCGCGAACGCCGAAACCAGCAGGATAATCGGCAGGCAGACACCCAGCCCCGTCAGCGCGAGCGTGCCCACGTCGGGAATGTAGCTGATGTAGATGCGGTCAACAAGGTTATAGAGCATATTGACGAGCTGCGCGGTGATGGTGGGAATCGACAGGCGCAGCATCAGCCGCCCGACGGGTTCATTCGCGAGGTCGGGGCGGCGCGGTGCAGTGGACATAGAAAGCCTCCTTTTTTGTAAACATGGGATAATTCGCCGTCAATGCCCGGAACTCCTCTTGCTTTGCGGAATTTTCGTGTTTATACTAATTCTCATCTAATACTATTTCCAAATTCACCTGCGCCATCTGCTCGCGCCTTTTCCGCGCTTGCGTCCGCTCATTCCACTTAGCGTAGCGCTGCTACGCTGCGTTTCATTCGCGTTAGCCAGCGCGAAAAATTCGCTTCGCATCTTGGCGCATTCTCATTTGGAAATAGTATAAACCATGTCATTCGCACAGCATCTTTTCCGCCCTGGCTTTGCATCGTTCCGCTCGCGCGTACCTCCAGTACGCCTCGCTTCACTCAGCTTTGCCAGAACGAAAAATCTGCTATGCTCGATGCCATGTTTTAGAATCGAATTAGTATCACTTGTGCTTTTCGGGCGAATCTGATATACTGGATGCAATCCAACGGAAAGGTCGTGCGGATATGCCGGATTTGCTCCCTGCCGCCGAAGCGCTGGCGGAGAAACGCTGCCTTGTCACCCTGCGCAATCAGCCGGATTTTGTGCTGCTTCAGCCCATTGACGCGCGGAACACGCTTTCGCAGGAAATGCCGCTGCTTGCCGCGCAGACAACGCGGAGCTTCCTGCACGTCGCGTTTCCGGTGGAGGCGTGGAATGTGGATTTGTCCCCGTGGGACGCGCCGCCTGTGTTCGGCAGGGAAGCCTTCGGGCATGGCGCGGCGGATACGCTGGACTGGCTTCGGTCGCGCCTGATGCCGGAAGTGCGCGCGAAGTACGCGATTTCGCCGGATGCGCCCGTCATCCTCGGCGGATATTCGCTGGCGGGGCTGTTCAGCCTGTGGAGCGCGGCGCAGGTGGATGATTTCGCAGCCGTCGCCGCGGTATCGCCCTCCGTCTGGTTTCCCGGCTGGCGCGCATATGCGGATCAGCACGCGCTTCGCAGCCGCGTCGTCTACCTCAGCTTGGGCGACCGGGAGGAAAAGAGCCGCAATCCCGTGCTTGCGAGCGTCGGCGACGCCATCCGACGGGAGGACGCACGGCTCAGCGAGCGGGGCGTGCGGCATACGCTGCAATGGAACGTTGGAAATCACTTTCAGGACGCAGAGAAGCGCTGTGCGGACGGCTTCGCGTGGTGCATGGCTCAACGAAAGGCAGAGGGGAAAAACACATGAACATGAAACAGTATGAAACGTTTGAATTGCGCTTCGGCGGAGAGGTCTTGCCGGACGCGTGGGCGCAGATCGACCTGACGGCCACCTTCTCCTGCGCGCAGGAGTCCCTGACGGTCAAGGGCTTCTATGACGGGGAAAGCGACGGGCAGGGCGTTTATGTCGTGCGCTTCCTGCCGCAATATGCCGGCGTTTATCGCTATCAAGTCCGCGGCGCGGTCACGGCGGAGGGCAAAATGTCTGCGAAGCGTCCTCCCCGGAGGCGCACGGAATCGTCCGCGCCGTCGGCACACACTTTGCCTTTGCGGACGGCGCGCCTTATATTCCCTTCGGCACAACCGTCTATGCGCTTATCTCGCAGGACGACGCGCTGGTGGAGCAAACGCTGCAATCCCTTGCCGCCGCGCCCTTCAATAAGCTCCGCCTGTGCGTTTTTCCCAAGGATTACGACTACAACCACAATGAGCCGCCGCTGTACGCCTTTGCGCGCCGCGAGGACGGCTCATGGGACACATCGCGTCCAAGCATCGCCTTCTATCAGCGTCTGGAACGCATCCTTCGCCGCATCGCCGCGCTGGGCATTCAGCTCGACCTGATTCTCTTCCACCCCTATGACCGCTGGGGCTTTGCCGCCATGCCGCAGGCGGATAATTTCCGTTATTTAGACTATCTGCTCCGCCGCCTGTCCGCCATGCCGGAAATCTGGTGGTCGCTGGCCAATGAATACGACCTGTGTATGCCGAAGAAAACGCTTGCGGACTGGGAGGCGCTCGAAGCCTTTGTCGCCTCCTGCGATCCGTATCATCACCTGCTGTCCTGCCATAATTGCTTCTGCTTCTGGGACTTCAAAAGAAAAGACGTGACCCATGCCTCCATCCAGACTCGGGTGCTGACGGAAATTCCTCGTTATCTGCGCGAATACGGCAAGCCCGTCGTCATTGATGAATGCTGCTACGAAGGCGACCTGCCGCATATCTGGGGAAGCATATCCGGTCAGGAGATGGTTCGGCGCTTCTGGCGCTGCTATGTCGGCGGCGGCGCCTGCACGCACGGCGAAACCTTTTTGTCGCCGGACGACGTGCTGTGGTGGGCACGCGGCGGCGTCCTGAAGGGCGAAAGCCCGAAGCGCATCGCGTTTCTGCGCCGCGTCATCGAGGAGCTTCCGGGCTTCCTGTCGCCGCTGGAAAGCGTATGGGAGGAGGCCGAGCAGCAGCAGGACGAAGCGCAGCGTCCCGACTGGATTCGCCCCTTCCTTGCCAGCCTGTCGCGAATGGCTCCGCCCGACCGGCACATGCTGCTTTGCGGGGAGCATCTCTGGGCGGCGCACTGCGCGGAGGACGCTTATCTGTGGTATTACGGTCAGCAAACCGCTCGGGAGCAAATCATCAAGCTGCCGCCGGTGCATAGATACCGGGTCGAGGCGCTGGACACATGGAATATGACCCGCGAGACGCTGCAAACGGGCGTAAGCGGGCGTGTCGTGCTCACGCTGCCCGGTCGGGAGGATATGGCGGTGCTGGCGGTTCGGATGGACTGACCGCATGTGAAGCCCGCGCTGCATTCTTCTTTTCTTTTTCCCCATCATCACAAGAAAATGAAGGTGCAGTTGTCAAACCTCACAAAGAAGCGACGGCAAATTCTACGCCGAGATTTTGTTGAAGTCTTGACAAGCCCATCCCGTCGTGTATAATAAATGGTATTACACCGCATTCATGCGGAACGAAAAAGAGGTTATTCAGATGCAGACTCGTCGTGAATTTCTGAAGAAGAGCGCCGCCCTGCTGGGCAGCGCAGCGGTTGTCGGCAGCGTTCCCGGACTGCTGAAGGCGCAGGCGGAGGACGGTCAGGAAGTCCCCGCGTACCCCTACCCCTATGTCGAACTTGATCCGGCATACGTCGAGAAGCTCGCCTATGAAGGCTATTTCGAGAACGGCTGCTGCTTCGGCGTTGCCAAGGCGATTCTGGTTGCCCTGCGCGAGAAGGTTGGCTATCCCTATACCGTCATCCCGGAAGAGATGTTCGCCAACGGCAAGGAAGGCTACACCTGCGGCACGCTGTGCGGCGCGCTCGGCGGCGCGGTGGCGATGATCGGTCTGGTCTGCGCGTCTGCGGATTCCCGCCAGCTGACCAAGGATCTGTTCGCGTGGTACTGCTCCACCAATCTGCCGATTTACCAGCCTGAAGCGGCTGCCCCCGTGCAGACGGTGGCGCCCAGCGTCAACTGCATTGACTCCATCACCAAGTTCATGACGGCTGCGAACGTCGAGCGCGGCGATATCATCCGCAAGCGCCGCTGCGGCGGCCTGAGCGGCGACGCACCTGATGGCGCTGCGCAAAGTGCTGCTCATATCCGCCGCGGCGGTGCTGATCGGCTTCGTCCTCGTCTTTTATCTGGCGATTGACCCACTGATGGCGCAGATTCTCGCTCCCATTCAGGCGCGCGGGATTCAGGTGATTTTCACCACCATGTCCGAGGCGCTGGTGACGAAGTTCAAGGTGGCGCTGCTGGCGGGCATGATTATCGCCAGTCCCGTTGTCATCTGGGAGATTTGGGGGTTCATCAAACCCGCGCTGTACCCGCAGGAGAAGCGGAAGTTCCGCCTGCTGTTCGTGCTGGCGCTGCTGCTGTTCCTGACGGGCGTTGTGTTCTGCTATTTCGCCGTGTATTCTCTGGCGGTGGATTTCTTCCTCGTTGCGGGCGATTCGCTGGCGACGCCGATGCTGTCCATTGACAAGTACGTCAGCTTCCTGTTCGGCTTCCTCGTGCCGTTCGGGGTTGCGTTCCAGCTGCCGGTGGTGCTGTACCTGACGACGCGCGTTGGGCTGACGACGCCTGACATGCTCCGCAGCAAGCGGAAGTATGTCATTCTGGCGATTTTCGTCCTCGCGGCGATTTTGACGCCCCCGGATGTGGTGTCGCAGGTGGCGCTGGGTCTGCCGATGTGCGGGCTGTATGAAATCGGCATACTGGTCAGCCGCTGCACGAAGGCAAGGGAGCGGGCATAAGGGGATGAAATGCGCTGCGCATGGCTGATGCCGCAGCGCTTTTTGCGTGGGAAACAGACTGGCTGGTCGCGCAGTTGGTCAGGCAAGCGGCTTGGGGGCGCGTCTGCGGACGCGCAAAGTTACAACCGCTGCGCTGAAAGCGCTTCGCTGTTCAGCGCTCGTTTCCCCGACTTGACTTTTCTCTTTGAGCTGGTTTAACGAAGCAACAGTTGGGGCGTTGCCCCAAACCCTACCAGAGGCGCCGCCTCTGGACTCCGCAAGGGGCAGACGAAAAGGGACGAAGTCCCCCCTTGACCCCTTCGCGCGATTGAGTTGACCTCTTTACCATAATCTTTCCGCGTGTTTATCCCTTTTTCCGTTCCCCCGAAATTCAAAAAATTTTAACACCTTTTCCGGCGGATTTGCTTGTCATTCGCGCTGACTTGCGCTATAATAAGGAAAGTACCCCCTCAATGAAATGTATAGAGATGGGAGAGAATAAGTTTATGCAGAAAAAGGCTCTGCTGGCACTGCTGCTGGTGCTCACGATGATTCTCAGCGGCTGCTCGCTGATTGTCAAGGACGAAGCGGTCGATGCCGCGCGCGTGGTCATCCGCGTGGGTGATGATACCTATACCAAGGCACAGGTGCAGGCGCAGATTCAGAATCAGGTCAACTATATGACCGCCCTGTATTCCAGGTACGGCCTGTCTTTCGACAGCACCAATGCGGACGTAATGAGCAGCCTTACCGACAACGTGCTTAACAGCCTTGTCGAGCGTTCTGTGCTGCTGGCGAAGGCGAAGGAGCTGGGGCTTGACCAGCTGACGGACGAAGAAAAGACGAAGATTGAAGAGAATACCGCGTCTCAGCTGGATTCTCTGCGCAAGAGCGCGGCGACCGAGTTCTCCCTTGACCTCGAAACGCAGCTGGAGGAAATCAACGCCAAGCTGGATGAAATCGGCTACACGGAGGAAGTTGTCCGTAAGAGCGTGACCGAATCCCTGCTCATCACCAAGGCGGAAGATTACGCGGTGAAGGACGTGACCGTGACGGAGGACGAAATCGTCGCGGACTTCAACAGCAAGGTTGAAGCGGCGAAGACCTCCTACGAATCCGACCTGTCCGCGTATGGCAAGGCGGTGCTCAACGGCACGACGGTCTACTATCGCCCGGCGGGCTACCGCAACGTCAAGCAGATTCTGATTAAGTACAGCGACGAAGATTCCGCGCTGGTGTCCAATATCCAGACCGCGCTGGACAACGTGATTACCGAGCAGAACAACGCCGCCAACGTGATGGCGAAGCTGGGCGTGGCGAACATGGACGAGCTGGCGAATCAGGTCACTGTGACGCTCAAGCCCGCGACCGAAACGCCCACCGCGACCGTGGAGGTTGAAAGCTCCGTGTCCGCGTTCGAGGAAGGCCTCGACGAGACGGTGGCTGCGACGGCTGTGACGATTGCCGAAGCGAAGGCGAAGCGCGCGTTCCTTGAGCAGCAGCTGGCGGACGCGAAGGCGAAGGCGCTGGCGAACATCACCCCCGAAGCGGACGAAGTGCTGGCGGCGCTGGCGGAAGGTCAGGACTGGGACACGCTGGCGGAAGCCCACAACGACGACCCCGGCATGAAGGCGGGCGCGGTGAACGCGGCAACCGGCTATCCGGTCTGCGAGGGCTTCACGCAGTTTGACGCTGCCTTTGTCGAGGGCGCGATGGCGCTGCAAAAGGTCGGCGATTACTCCGACAAGATTGAAGGCAGCTACGGCTACTACATCATCCAGTACACCTCCGACGTGGTGGAAGGCGCGGTGGACATGGAGACGGTGCACGACACCATTTCCTCCTCCTTGCTGAGCAGCAAGCAGAGCACCGTGCGCGACGAAGTGGTGGCGCAGTGGGTGAAGGATGCCAACGCCACGATTAACAAGGACATCCTGAACGACTAATTCCCAATACAGCAAAATCCCCCGATTCGCGTAGAGTCGGGGGATTTTTGTGGGTTCTTCACGGAATCTTGGGGGGAAGAGCAGCTTGGAGGCGCGTCTGCGGACGCGCAAAGTTACTGGCAGGGACGCTTCGCTGCCTGCACCTTTGTTGGCGACTTCCTTGGGATTGGTCGGACGAGGAACAGTTGGGGCGTTGCCCCAAACCCCAGCAGGGACGCTGTCCCTGCACCCTGCAAGGGACAGCGTCCCTTGACCCTTTTTCGCGATTGAGTTGGTCGCGCTTTCATGCTCCTTCCGCGTGCAGCTTTTTGGTGCTTCGCCGAAGCCCTTGTTTGCCCCAAAGATTCTATGAAGAACCATTTTGTGAGCTTGCCGCGTCAGTTGTTGAGGAACTCCACCGTCACGTTTCCGCCGCTGAGGGTTACCCGCACGCCGATTTCCGCCTGCTGCGTCTGCACAATCTGTGCGCCGGCGCTCGATAGCACATGCAGCACCCTTTTCGCGGGGGATTCCGGCAGAATCACGCTGCTTGTGCTGATGACCGCCACTTTCGGCTGTATCGCCGCCACCAGCGCCGCTGAGGTTGCATCGTCGCGCCCGTGATGCCCCACCTTCAGCACCTCGCACGATGGAATCACCCCTGCTGCCAGCAGGTCGTTCTCCTCGTCGTACTCCATGTCCCCGGTCAGCAGCATTTTGCCGCCGCCGCCCGATGCAACCAGCACCAGCGAGTTGTCGTTCTCGCTTTCCTCGCGCTCCTGAATCGGGCCAATGACCGTCAGCAGCCCATCAGAGAGCGTGTCGCCCGGCTGAAGCAGGGTGATTTCCTCGCCGCGTACCGCCGCCGCCTTCACCACGGGATGCTTCTTCCACTTCTCCTTCTCCCACGCCCAGGACGCGTACCACCCGTCGATGGCAATGTCGCTTTCGGCAAGCTGCTTTGCGCCGCCGTAGTGATCCTTGTCCATGTGCGTCACAATCACGCCGGTCAGGTGCGTTACGCCGAGGGCTTCCAGCGCGCGGGACAAATCCGCCCAGCTGTCCTCCGTTCCGGTGTCGATGAGGTAAGCCGTGTCGCCCGATGTGAGCAGCAGCGCATCCGCCTTGCCGACGTTGAACGCCACGAGCGTCAGCTTATCATCCGTCTCCGCCGCATCCGGCGCGGCGCAGGATGTCATTGTCAGCAGCATCATCAGCGCCAGCAGGGCGGCAAGCAATCGTTTCATCAGGAAACCTCCTGTCCAAAGAATTTTGGGGTGAAGAAGGGATTCGACAAAGGAAGGGCGAAATCCTTCATGGGGGGATTTTCCCGTTCCCTCCAAGCAACAATCAAAACCAAGTATGAATAATACTATTTCCGGATTCACCTGCGCCATCTGCTTGCGCCTTTTCCCCTTTGGCGTCCGCTCATTCCACTTAGCGTAGCGCTGCTACGCTGCGTTTCATTCGCGTTAGCCAGAGTGAAAAATTCGCGGCGCATCTTGGCGCATTTTCGTCCGGAAATAGTATAAAAGAGGAATTATGCAAAACGACGAAGTTTGGATGCGCCTTGCGCTCCAAGAAGCCCGCCTTGCCGCGGCAGAGGGCGAAATCCCCGTTGGGGCGGTGCTTGTCCGCGACGGACAGGAAATCTGCCGCGCCCATAACCTGCGCGAAAATCAGCATGACCCGACTGCGCACGCTGAAATCCTCTGTATGCGCAGGGGCGCGGAGAAACTCGGCACATGGCGGCTGCGCGGCTGCACGCTCTACGTCACCCTTGAACCCTGCCCGATGTGCGCGGGCGCAATGGTGATGAGCCAGCTCAGCGCCTGCGTCTACGGGGCGGCGGACGCCCGGCAGGGGTGCTGCGGCAGCGTGTACGATTTGCCGGGGGATGCGGCGCTATCCGGCGTTACCGCTTGGCGCGCGGGCGTGCTGGCGGATGAATGCGCTGAAGTCATGCGCGGTTTCTTCGCGAAAAAGCGTATAAATCCATAACATTCAGTTGAAAGCGGAATACAGTTTCGCCCCGGACTTCCCCCCGATGCGGGAGAGGTTCGGGGCGAATATTGTCGCTTATCTATTTCCAGATAAGAATGCGCCAAGATGCGCCGCGAATTTTTCATTCTGGCTAACGTGAATGAAACGCAGCGTAGCAGCGCTACGCTAAGTGGAATGAGCGGACGCCAGAATGGAAAAGGCGCAAGCAGATGGCGCAGGTGAATCTGGAAATAGTATTAGTTCGCCTTCACTTCGCTGGTAATCTTGCTGGTCGCGCTGCCGGTGGTGTTGCCCGTGCCTTCCGCCCAGACGTAGATCGAGTACCCAATGTCGTCCGCCTGCACGGTGTAGGTGGCGCCGTAGGACAGAACCTTGCTATCATCGCGATACCAAGTGATGGTCGCGGTCGCGCCATAGGGGGCGACACTTGCCACAAGCGTCTGCCCGACGATGGGATTCAGGTTGTTCAGCGTCACGCTGTCGATGCGGTAACTCGCGCCCGCCGTCACCTGCTGCGTGTAGGGGCTGGTGACGTTGCCGCTCGTGCTGCCCGTGCCCTGTGCCCAAGCGTAGATGCGATGCCCCACGTCCGTCGCGGTGACGGTGTAGGTCATGCCCGTGCCGAGGTAGACGTTGTCGTCACGGTACCAGAGGATGGTGGCGGTTGCGTTCGCGGGGGCAATGGTCGCCGTCAGCACCGTGCCGACGGTCGGGGAGTAGTTGTAGAGGGTCACGCTGCTCAGCACGATGGACGGGGTTGCGCCGGCGGTCACGGTGTCCGTGTAGGCGCTGGTCGCCGTGCCGGTGGTGCTGTTGGTGCCCTCGGCGTAGGCGAAGATGCGGCGGCCGAGCGCGCTGGGCTGCACGGTGTAGCTGCTGCCGTAGCCCAGATAAGTGCCATTGTCGAGATACCAGTAGATATTCGCGGTCGCGCCGGACGGAGCAATCGTCGCGGTCAGGGTCGTGCCGACGACGGCATTGGTGGTGTTCAGGGTGAGGGCCTTGAGCTGATAGACGGTGCCGACTGTGCCGTTGCCCTGCACAGCCGCCCAGCCGCTGACGACAGAGCCGGTTGTGCCGTTCTTGCCGGTCACGCGGACGCGGATGCGGCGGCCTGTGTCGCTGGTCTTGACGGTGTAGGTGCTGCCAGTGCCAAGGCGCGCGCCCGCGTCGTTCAGCCATTCATAGGAGACGCTAATGTTTGCTGGATTCGTGGTCACGGTCAGGGTTTCGCCGGGCCAGACCGTGTTCTTGTTCAGCGCTGCACTGCTGATGATCGTCGGCTGGGTGGTCGTCAGGAACTTGGTCATCATATAGCCGGTGTAGCCGTTGACGCGGATTCTGCACCACGTCTTGCCGTACTCCAGCACCGTCACCTGCGTGCCGACGCTGTAGGTGCTGATGACGCTGTAATTCGTGCCCGCGCCCGTGCGCATCCGCACCGGCTTGCCGTTGCTGGCGGTCACATACGCGGTGTACGAGCTGGACGGCGTGGACGGGGTGATGTTCGTTATCGACAGGAACTTCGACATCATATAGCCCGTGCGCGTGCCAACGCGAATCTTGCTCCAGTCCGCGCCGCTGATGAGCACCTTTACCTGCGTGCCCACGCTGTAGGATGCGACGACGCCGTAGTCGGTGGACGGGCCGGAGCGCATCCGGACGGGCTTGCCGTTCGCCGCGTAGATATACGCCGTACTTTCGGTGGTGGTCGAGCCGCTGCTGCTGCCCGTCACGGTCAGGTAGTTGCTGTTCATAAAGCCGTAATGTCCATCCGGCGTGAGGACATAGTACCATTCGCCGGATGTGCCGATGATGGTCACCTGCGTGCCGGTGAAGTAGGCGGAAATCGTTTCGGAGGATGCGGAAGCCTCCGCGCGCAGCCGCAGCCATCCGCCCTTAACGACCGCCGTCGCGTAATTCTCCGCACTCGCGGGGATAATCAGCATCGTGATGGCAATCAGCATTGCCAGAACCAATGATAAGAAGCGTTTCATAATGAAATCCCTCCATTCGGGCGGTCGGCTGAGCCTTCCGCTCCCTCCGTTTTCCTTTACACCCATAGAACGGCTGACGGATGGATTTTGTTCCCGGTGGAGAAAAAATATTTCGGGGGATGGTGGAGGAAAAAATTGGTTCTTCACGGAAAGGTGGGGAGCAAACAAGGGCTTAGGCGAAGCGCCAAAAAGCTACACGCGGAAGGAGTATGAAAGCGCGACCAACCCAATCGCGAAAAGGGGTCAAGGGGGGGACTTCGTCCCTTTTCGTCTGCCCCTTGCAGGGTCAAGGGACAGCGTCCCTTGTGGGGTTTGGGGCAACGCCCCAACTGTTCCGCGGGCGACCAGCATCGCAAACGCACTCAACAAAGGCGCAGGCAGCGAAGCGTCCCTGCCAGTAACTTTGCGCGTCCGCAGACGCGCCCCAAGCTGCTCTTCCCCCAAGATTCCGTGAAGAACCGGAAAATGTGCACGCCCTGTGACAGATTGCGCAGATTCTTGACTTCTCCCCCATAAATGCGCTATAATGGGTGGGAATGTGTCAAGAAAGGAAGACCATGATGATTCGCCTGAACAACGATTACTCCGAGGGCTGCCACCCTTCGATTCTCCTGCGCCTGAATGAAATGAACCTCGAACAGAACCCCGGCTACGGCACGGACACCCACTGCGCCGAAGCCGCTGACGCCGTGCGCAAGGCGTTTGCCTGCCCGGATGCGGACGTGCATTTCCTTGTCGGCGGCACGCAGGCAAACATGACCGTGATTGCCGCGGCGCTTCGCCCGTATGAAGCCGTCCTCTGCGCTGACACGGGGCATATCAACGTCCACGAAACGGGCGCGGTGGAAGGCACGGGGCATAAGTGCATCGCGCTCCAAAGCCGCGACGGGCGCATCAGCGCGAGCCAAATCAGTGTGGCGGCGGCAATGCTGGATGACAATGAGCATGTCGCGAAGCCTGCAATGGTCTACATCTCCATGTCCACCGAGTTGGGCACGGTCTACAACCGCGCGCAGCTGCGTGATATTTACCTGACATGCCAGAAACTGGGGTTGTACCTTTTCATCGACGGCGCGCGGCTGGGCTATGCGCTTGCTGCCCCGACCGGTGACCTGACCGCGGCGGATATCGCCGAGATGTGCGACGTGTTCACCGTCGGCGGTACGAAGATGGGCGCGCTCTTTGGCGAAGCGATTGTCATCAACCATCCGGCGCTGAAGAAGCATTTCCGCCACATGATGAAGCATCAGGGCGGCCTGCTGGCAAAGGGCTGGCTGCTGGGCGTGCAGTTCAGCGCGCTGATGGCGGACGGGCTGTACTTCCAGCTGGGGCAGAAGGCGGTCAAGCAGGCGATGCGCATTCGCACCGCGCTGCTGGAGAAGGGGATTCCGCTGCATGTCGATTCCCCGACGAACCAGCTCTTCCCGATTTTCTCCGATGAGCAGGTGGAGGCGCTGGAGGAGGATTTCGCGCTGGAATTTCAGGAGCGTGTGGACGAGAGCCATGTCGCGCTGCGCGTGTGCACCTCGTGGGCGACGCCGGAGCGGAATGTGACGGCGTTTATCGAGAAAATCAACAAGCTGTAAGCAGCAAAAAAGGGGTTTTCATGGAAAGTTTGGGGAGCAAACAAGGGCTTAGGCGAAGCGCCAGAAAGCTGCACGCGGAAGGAGCATGAAAGCGCGACCAACTCAATCGCGAAAAAGGGTCAAGGGACAATGTCCCTTGCAGGGTGCAGGGACAGCGTCCCTGCTGGGGTTTGGGGCAACGCCCCAACTGTTCCGCGTCCGACCAATCCCAAGGAAGCCGCCTGCAAAGGCGCAGGCAGCGAAGCGTCCCTGCCAGTAACTTTGCGCTCCCGCAGGAGCGCCCCCAAGCTGCTCTTCCCCAAGATTCCGTAAAGAACAAAAAAGGTCGTTCCCACCATGAGGAGCGACCTTTTGCTTACTTTTTACTTTTTCCGCTTTTTCTGCTTGCTGCCCTTGTTCTCCATCCGCTGCTCCACCTTCGACTTCTCCGGGAAGTTCGCCGTCACCCATGCCTGCACCTTCTCCATCTCCGGGACGCCGCGGAAGTAGTACGCCGTGCCCTTGACGCGAATGTGGCAGACGCGCAGCCGCTTTTCAATGAACGTCTGCTTGACCAGAATGTCCTGCGCGGATACGCCGCTGACCTCGTAGGTGTTCGCGCGACCCAAATTCGCCACAATCCGCGCGCCGTGCAGGTTCGTCGCGGGCTGGAAGACGTAGCTGCCCAGATAGCTGGGAATGTAGAACGCCATTGTCATGCTGCACGCCGCAATCATCAGCCCCAGAATCATCAGGGTGAAGGAGGACGGCAGGAGCAGCAGGCTGATTGCAAGCACGGGCAGCACGGACAGCGCAACCGGGGCGCACGCGGTCAAAATCACGGCGGATTTTTTCGTCCGCAGCTCCAGTTTCTCACGCATCAGGCGTTTTTCTCCCCATCATTTCGTTCGTCCGACGAATCAGGATGTCGGCGATTTTCCGCGCACAGTCGGGGTCAATCTTCTCGTGCTGCTTGGCAATCATTTCGGCGCGCTTTTCCGGGTGACGCAGCAAATCCGCCACTTTCGCAGTCAGCTCGTCGTCCGTGTGCGCCCAGAGCGCCAGCGCGTTGTCCTCCATGAAGCGGGCGTTTTCCGTTTCGCACCCCGCAATCGGGTGCGCGACGACAATCGCCGTGCCGATGGTCATTGCCTCGGTGGAGGTCAGCCCGCCGGATTTCGTGACCAGCACATCCGCGGCGGCAATCAGGGGCGTCAGCGGCGTTACCTGCGCGCGCAGGGACACGCGCGGGTCGCTGCCGTAGGCTTCGGTCGCCCGGCGCAGCGCATCCATGTTCGAGCCGCAGACGACGGTCAGGTGGCCGTTTTCGCCCAGCACGGGCAGAATCCGCGCAATCATTTCCGGCAGATTGCCCGCGCCCATGCTGCCGCCGACAAGGACGACTTCGGGGCGCTCCGGGTCAAGCCCGACGGCTTCCTTCGCGGCGCGCTTGTCCGTGCAGGGGCGGCAGGAGAGGGACACCGGAATGCCTGTGAATTCATAAGCACTTTTGGGCAGCGCCAGCCGCCTGGCGGAGGGCATCGCCGCCTTGCAGGTGAACATCACGTCGCACTCGATGTCCTCAATGAAGGGATGAATCGTGTAGTCGGTCATGACCATGGCGAACAAGCCGTTCCACAGGTCGTGGCGGCGGAGGTAGGTGACGCTCTGCCCGCCGAACATGTGGGTGCAGACAATCAAATCCGGCGCGTAATCGGTCAGCAGCTGCTCCATCTTGCGCGCGTAGGCAGCGTTGAAGAGGTAGACGGGGGACTTGATGCGCGGCGTGCTGATGGCCTTGGCGAAGCGGTACAGCCGCCCGAAGGCATCCGGCGCCGCCTGTACAAATTTGACGTAGACGTTCGACACGGTGGCGGACAGCTTCTGCCCGCCGAATGCCACGCAATCCTCAAATCGGCATTCCACGCCGCGCTCCGTCAGCGCTTCCATCACCGCGTGCGCCGCCGTGTTGTGTCCGCCGCCCGTGGCTGTGGAGAGTATGAGTGCCTTCAATTAGTCCTCCTGCCCGGCGGCATTTTCCGCCAGCATTTCATCAATGATTTTGCAGGTCATGCGGATGATTTTCGCGCAGGGGCGGCTGCTGTAATACGCGTTTGTCCGCGCATCCGGAGTGGGGGATTCCGGCTTCTTCTCGCGCCCTAACAGCTCCGCGCAGCAGATGCTGCCGTTTCGGGCGATGAACGCCCGGTAGACGCGCTGCACCCGCGCGTACGTCTGCGGGCGGTGCTCCGGCTTCGCGCCGTCTGCCCCTTCCAGCGCGGCGCAGAGCATCACCGCCGAGGAGAACGCGCCGCAGTTGTCGCGCAGCCGCCCGATGCCGCCGCCCAGCCCGCAGGCGACCCGCGCCGCCTGCTCCTGCGTCAGCCCCGCAATGTCCGCATAGGTCATCAGCACCGCCTGAGCGCAGTTCACCCCGGATGCAAACAGGCGAACCGCCGTCTTTTCTCGTTCTGAAATCGCCATTTTATTGTGCCGTGATGATTTTCAGCGTGTCGCGCAGTTTGTCGTAGACGTTTGTCTTGTAGGTGTCGGTGTACCCTGCCGGGTAGGTGAGGTGGACGGTGTAGAGCACGTTATTCTTGTAAACCGCCGCGATGCGCCCCGCGATTTGCAGATTGCCATCCAGCGTGGCGGTGTAATTGGCGTACACGCCCGTTGCGCCGAGGAACAGCCCCTTGCGCGTCGCCGTGTTCGACGGGCTGAACTTGGGGTAATTCGCGTTGCGGAGGTTCGTCAGCATGGACTTGACTTCCGTCGTCAGCGAATCGGTGGTGTACTCAATGCTCGTGCTGTTTGCGCGGATGACGAGGGTCGCCGCGTAGCCCGTCGCCCAGTCGGGACTCTGGAGTTTGTAGCTGTTCGCCTCGGACGTATCCACCACCCAGCCAGCCGGGCCTTCAAACGTCAGATTCAGGTTCGACGCGGTGTAGGTCTGGTAGGTGAAGGACAGCGCCGGCAGGGGCGTGGGGGTCGGCTTGTCAATGGGGTCAATCACGACGGGCGTCGCGCCGGAATACTGCCCGGAAATGACCGGAATGGGCGTATTCGTGGGGGGAGGCGTGACGAGCGTCGGCAGATGAATTTCCTCCGGCGTGCTGGCAGCGTCGCCCGTGTAGTCGTCCTCCTCGGACGCGGGGTCGTAATCCGCCGGAAGGCTGCTGCCGGCGGTATTCGTGCCGGATGTGTTTGCCGCCCCCTGCGTATTGACGTTATACTGCGTCTTCGGTTCAGATGCGCAGCCCGCCAGCAGAACGAGGCACGCGCTCAGCAGAAGCAATGTCCGAAAGCCCTTTTTCATCGTGATTCCCTCCTTATGGTTGTTATCCTAAGGTAACACCGTACAAATGAGGTGTTGCCTTAATTCAAAAACGATTGAAACACCCGTTTTCTTGCAAAAGAATGTGGATGACGTCATTCCGCCCCGTCAATCTCCTGATACTTCGGGTGATAGATCCGCCGGTCAAGGCTCCAGACCTTCTCCGAGAACGCACCCTCCGGCACACGCGCGAGAATCCCCTGCATTTCGTTCATCTTTGCGTCCAAATCGTCGATGCGCGCGAGTACCTCCGCTTCGGGGAACATCGGCGCCTTCGGGCTGCCGTATTCCGGGATGCTGTGATGCGAGAGCACCATGTGCTCCAGCAGCAGCACAATTTCCCCGGATACGCCCACGTTCTTCGCCGCTTCCTCAATCCGCGCCACGCCGCGCACCAAATGCCCAATCAGCAGCCCGTCCGCGGAATAATCGCTCACGCTGCCCGTTTCGTCGCTGATCATTTCCGTCGTCTTGCACAGGTCGTGCAGGATAACGCCCGCGTAGAGCAGCTCCGCGTCCAGGAACGGATACGCCGCCACGACGTGCCGCGCCAGATTCAGCATACTCGTCGTGTGGTGGAGCAGGCCGGAGCGTTCCGCGTGGTGCAGCCGCTGCGCCGCCGGGAACCATTCCAGCTTGTCGCCCGTCAGCCGAAGCATCTCGCGCACGATTTTCTTCAGTCCCTCGGACTGGAAGGTATCAATCGTGTCCTCGATGTCCTTGCGCATCACTTCGGGCTTTTCGGGCGCGCATGCGACCAGCTGCGCCATGTCCACCTCGTCCTGCGGCAAGGCGGCGCGCATCCGCTCAATGCGGAGCTGCTTGCGGCTGTTGTACTCCTGCACCAGCCCCTGCACTTTGATGACCGAGCCTTGCTTGGGCACGTCCATCAGCTGATTCCAGTCCCAGTATTTGCAGTTGATGTCGCCCGTTTTATCCGCGAGGGTGAGGTCGAGGTACGAGCCGCCCTTCTTATCCGTCCGCGCATCCGCAGAGCGAACGAGCAGAAACCCGACGAAGCGGGCGTTGGTTTCCAGCTGATTGACTGTCATGGGTGATTTTCCTCCGATGGATGAAAATGTTGAGGATTTTGGAATCCTCATAGTCGTTAGTAGTCGGATTTTCAGGTTCACAAACTAAATAACTTGCGATAAAAAACAAGTATGCAGAAGTGGACTGCCGAAGGAGTCCAGAGGGCGATCGGAAAGCCCTCTGGTACTATGCCAAAGCACTGTTTGGAAAGAGAAAACAGCTTGGCATAGCAAGATGCAGCAAGCATCAAAACGGCGCATCCCCGCCGTTCTCTCCCCCCATCGCCGAGGGCGGCAAATCCGTGTACGTCGTGTATTCGCTCAGCCACGCGACCTTCACCGTGCCCAGCGGGCCGTTTCTCTGCTTCGCAATGATGATTTCACCCACGTTCTTGTCCGCCGTTTCGGGGTCGTAGTAGCCCTCGCGGTGGATGAACATGACGACGTCCGCGTCCTGCTCGATGGAGCCGGAGTCGCGCAGGTCGGACAGCGCGGGACGCTTGTTGTCGCGCGTCGTGGACGCACGGGAGAGCTGCGCGCAGGCAATCAGCGGCACTTTCAGCTCCAGCGCAATCGCCTTCAGCTGGCGGCTGATTTCGCTCACCTCCAGCTGACGGTTCTCGGTCTTGCCGTCGGCGTGCATAAGACCCAGATAGTCCACGATGATGAGGTCAAGCCCCTTGTCCATCATCAGGCGGCGGCAGCGCGAACGGAGCTGCGTCGGCGTGATGCCCGCCGTATCGTCAATGTAAACAGGGGAGTTCGACATGGGGCCGATGGATTTCGCCAGCTTTATCCAGTCCTCTTCACGCAGGGTGCCTTGGCGGACGCTCTGCATGTTGACGCGCGCGTCGGAGCAGAGCATACGCAGGGCAATCTGCTCGCGCGGCATTTCCAGCGAGAACACGGCGACGCTTTTGTTCGCGTAGAGTGCGGCGTGGGTGGCGATGTTCATCGCGAAGGACGTTTTGCCCATGGACGGGCGCGCGCCGATGATGATGAGTTCGCCGCCGTGCAGGCCGGTGAGCATGTTGTCCAGCAGGGTGAAGCCGGTCGGCACGCCGGAGACGCGCCCCTTGAGCTTCGCCAGCTCCTCGATGTTGGCGTAGGTGTTGTACAGCACGTCGCGGACGTGGACGAGGCTCTCGCCGGATGCGCGGTTCATCACGATGTCGAAAATCGCCTTTTCCGCGTGTCCGAGCGTCTCCTGCAGGGGATTCTGCTGGCTGTAACACTCCTGCGAAATCTCCTGCGATGCCTTGATGAGCTTGCGCAGGGTCGATTTTTCGGACACCAAGGTGATGTACGCCTTGACGTTCGCGGTCGTCGGCACGAAGCTCATCAGCCGCATGAGGTACTCCGTGCCGCCGATGCCTTCCAGCGTCCCACGGCGGGTCAGCTCCGCATCGACGGTCACGAGGTCAATTGGGCGCTGCTGATGGTGCAGGGCAACCATCGCCTCGAAGATTTCGCGGTGCGCCGGCTGATAGAAATCGTCGGTGGACAAGGCTTCCGCCGCCTGCAGCACCGCGTTTTCATCCTGCATCATCGCGCCCAGCACGGACTGCTCCGCTTCGACGCTATTGGGCGGCGTCACGCCACGAAATTCTGACATAAACCTCTCCCAAGGGGAGTTTTATGGATTCCCCTTGAATTTTTTGCGTTATGGAGTTGGTGACTTCTCCCCAATTGGTCTTGTTTGCAGTAACCAGAGGGCTTTGCGGTCGCCCTCTGGACTCCTTCGCGTGCACTCCCATGTTTGTTGAACTGTATTGAAACTGATTTAGTTTGTGTACTGTTCGTACCTTCCAAGCAACAATACAGCACTGTAACATGGGAGGGCACGCGCCGAAGGAGTGGAGGGGGCGATCGGAAAGCCCCCTCCTCGCCTCCGCAGAGGCGAAACCCCTGCTGCAAACAAAATCCATTATAATAGGAAGAAAACCTTCCGGCAGACCGGGAGGGCAGCCCCCCCGGCGGTGACGGCCTTACTTCACCGCCGCCGCTTCCACATGCACAACCATCTTCGCGGAGATGTCCTTGTACAGGCGCACCTCAATCTCCACATCGCCGACGGCGCGGATGTTCTCGCACTTGATGTCGCGCTTGTCCACCGCAACGCCGTGCTGCGCCTTCAGCTGCTCGGCAACTTCCGCGCTCGTAATCGAGCCGTACAGCCGCCCCTGTGCGCCGCACTTCACTGACATGCTGATGACCTTGCCGCGCAGGGCGTCCGCCTGTGCCGTCGCCTCGGCACGGCGCTGGGCCTCGCGTTCGGCTTCCGCCTTGCGCATCTTCTCAACGCCCTTCATCGCGCCGGGAGTCGCTTCCACCGCCAGCTTCTTGGGGAACAGGAAGTTGCGCGCATAGCCATCCGCCGCATTCACAATCTGATCCTTCTTGCCGACACCCTTCACATCTTCCAGCAAAATAACCTTCATAATCTGTATCCTCCTTAAATCTTAAAAATCAGAAAAATCATCGTCTTTCGATGGCGGTCGTCGCGCAGTCCGCGCGGGTCGCGGATTTGGTCAACGCAGCCCGCGAACATCGGCAGAATCGGCACGAACAGCACCATCAGGATGGTCAGAAACCAGCGGCGGCCGCGCGTTGCACCCGCGCGTATCATGGCGAAATTCTGCGCCGAAACGCCCTGCACCGCGAAGCTCCAGAACGCCACACTGCCCAGCAGCGAAGCCGCCAGCGCAACTGTCGCGTTCGTTGTAAACAGCTGCGCCGCGCTCAGAAGCAGCAGCACCGCCATGCTGATGCCCAGCGGAGTGGGCATGAACCAGCGGTCGGTGGACGGCGTGTCCTCCGCATCGGGAAATTTGCGCCAGCACAGCAGCATCCCCAGCGAAAACGCCATGATTCCTTTGACCAGCAGGTCAGGCACGACGGATGGCAGCGTTACCTCAATCGTTGCGCGCAGGCTCCATTCCAGCTGCTGCAGCACATCCTCGGAAAGCCACGGCAGCACGTTTCCGCCCGTCAGCGCCGCGAGACTTTCCAGCGCCGCCATGCGTTTTGCATCCAGCGCCGCCAGCCCGGACACATACGCGGAATACAGCACCTGCGGGCGCGTCCGCGCGTTCATCATGACACGCAGAATGTCATAGGACAAGCCCTCATACAGGTCGCCGTACGCCTGATAGCGCTGAAGGAGCATTATCAGCAGCGCGACGACGGCGGCGAAGCAAATCACCGCCCAATACATTGCCATGCGCGATTTGCGGAAGGCGCCGGGCGGCAGGAACAGCATCAGCGCGCCGCCGAAGAGCCAGACGCAGGCGGACGGAATGAGCAGCTTCGGCAGTAGGAGCAGCAGAGAGGAAAATGCGCCGATGACGAGCAGCGGGATGCTGATGCAGAGCAATGTCTGGAAGATTGGCGCGTTGCGGGTCGGCAGGGGCAGCTCCCCCGTGAGGGAGAGTAGCGAAAAAGGCATGAACAGCAGCAGAAGCACCGCCAGCGGCACGCTGCGCAGGCTAAATGTCAAAGCGAATACGATACAAGCGCCCATCATGTACCAATCGGGCCTGCCGACTTTGGCTTTGCCGTACATGCTGTCCTCACCTCCTTGTGTAGGCTCATCCATCTTCCTATTGTACAGCACAATCGCCAAAAAAGCAAGCCGGGGAGGCGCGGATGCACGAAAAAAGGAAGCGCCCGTCGCAGTCGCTTCCTTTATATATGCTGATTTTTTATTTGCCGCGCACAAGTGACTCGCGCTTTGCCAGCTCAGCCACCAGCGCTGCCGGCAGCAAATCCCGATGCGGCTCTTCCTGCGGCACAGCCCCGCGATAGACCGCCAGCGTCCGCTGCGTCACCGTGTCCCAGTTGTGCAAATGGCAGATGTAATTCGGCGCTTCCGCTTTGTACTTTGCCACCTTCGCCGGATTCGCCAGCAAATCCGCCAGCTTTGCGCGCAAATCGTCGATATCGCCGCGGCGGGAGGTTACGCCGTGCTCCTGAACGACGGAGGCGCACTCGTCGATGTCGCTTGTCAGCACGCAGCAGCCGTAGCTCATCGCCTCCATCAGCGAAAGCGGCATCCCCTCGACGTCGCTGGGCAGGACGTAGGTGTAAGCGTTGCTGTACAATTCCGCCAGCAGCTGTCCCTGCACAAAGCCGAGGAAGATTACGCGGTCGTCGCCCTTTGCCATTTCGCGCAGCTCATCGCAATACGCCTGTGAGTCGGACGCGCCGCCCGCAATGACCAGCTTCTTGTCCGTCGGCAGATGCTTGTACGCCTCAATCAGGTAATGCTCGCCCTTTTCCGGCACGATGCGCCCCAGATAGGATGTAGTTGTCCTTTTCCAGCCCGTACTGGCGAATCAGCTCCGGCGCGCACGGCTGGTAGCTCGGCACGCCGTTGGGAATCAGCAGCGTCTCGCGCCCATAGGTGTCCGCAAAATACTGCTTCATGCCGTCGCTCAGCACAATCAGCTCATCCGCGTGGCGAACCGCCATCTCCTCGCCCAACTTGATGCACCTGGACGCAATGCCGTTTTGCCATTTCGCGCGCGTCCAGTCCAGCCCGTGTATCGTCACGATGACGCGCTTGCCCATCAGCTTCGGCAGCCAGCAGAACAGCGCCGGCCCTTCCGCGTGCACATGCACCACGTCATAATTGCCCACCGCCGCGCAAAGGCAGCCGAAGAAACTTGCGGAAACCGCCGCCAGCCCCTTCTTCTGGATGGTCGGCACATATTTCAGGCTGATGCCGTTGCAGCTTTCGGGCTTCGGCTGCTGCTTGTCGGTTCGGTTATGGCATGTCACGGAATGCCCCTGCGCCACCATGCGCTTGGCCAGTTCGCCCACCACAACCTCGATGCCGCCATCATGGGACGGTACGCGCTTCTGTCCGACCATGGCAATTTTCATGTACTTCCGAGCCATCCCTTGCAGCCTCCTTTGTTACTTGAAATTTCCCATTATGAGGGGGAGGGGAACCCCATCAGCAGCCCCGATGCGCTTTGATGTACGTTTCGGTGTCATTTGATGCACTCATCATACCACACACATGGGTTAATTGAAACGAAGTTACATCGGTTTTCCGAAATTCTTTCGATATTCCGCGTATTCCGAAAGTTTTTAGGAAAGACGGCGGCGATTTTTCACAAAATGCCCTGTCTATTCGCGTCTGTTTTTAGCCGAAAACGATATACTTGCGGTTCAAAAAAACAGCGTTATTTAATGTGTAAGAAAACTATGTAACCATACGGAAAAACAGGTTACATAGTGCAATGGCATGACGCGCGAACGAAACCTGTCATTTTATCCGCTAAATTGCCATATTTATGCTGGTCACTCTTGACATGTTGATTTTTGTCAGGTATAATTTACATATGAACAGCATCGGTGCAGCGCCTCTGGTGGATGCTGTCCGCAGCAATGCGTGTAGCCGGACGAATAGGGGAGGAGAGAAACCATGAAAACGAGTTGGCTCAATGGAAGCAAACGAATCCTGTCAGCACTGCTGATTGCGGCGGCACTGATGTTTGGCTGGACGCCGCTGGGGGAAGGGAAGGCACTGGCGGCGACGGATAAGGGGAAACAGTTCGCACAGGCGGCGATGCTGTTCCAAAAGGATGAATTAGCATTTGGACAGGAGATTTACGGGAAGAATTACACGGTTTTCTCCAACACTGGTCCGTGGTGTGCGGTGTTTGTGTCCGTCATCGCGAATCGGTGTGACATTCCAACGAGCGTTATTCCCAATGGGGCTAACGTTGGCACATTTTGCCCTGAAGCGGGTGAGAAGAATGCCGACCGTTTCCACCCGATTATCAATCCAAGTCAATATACATATGATCCACCTAAGGGCAAAAAACTCGTTACCGAATTACCAGCAGCAGTATGATAACGATGCAAAGAACGGTGGCTATGTGCCGCAAGTAGGTGACATTGCAGTATGGTGTCAATACTGGGATAGTTCGACGTCGAAGGAAATTAAAAGTATTGGTAATCATGTGGGCATTGTGACGAACTATGATGCAAAGAAAAAAAGAGCCACTGTTGTGAGCGGCAGCTGGAGTGAGAGTGTTCGAAAAACTGATTTTACATCATACTATGGCACCCAATGGGAGGAGACTGCAGACAATAGACGATTTTACAATGCCATTTTTGGCTATTACCATCCAGACTGGAGCAAGGTTGGTACGATGCGCGATCCGGTTGCGGTCACGGGAATTTCGCTTTCGTCGAACGAATTTGGGTATCTCAACGATAGCGTGATTACCATCGGCGTGGGTGATACGCTCCAACCGGAAGTCAGTGTCACGCCTTCCAATGCATTCTGGAATCCGCAGGATGGTATCTATAGCTATTACAACTTTCGTTTCCAAATTGCGCCCGGCTATACATGTCTGTACTGGAAGAGCAGCAACACCAAGGTGGTGACGGTCGATCGTTTCAGGGGGACGCTGACGAGCGTCGGGGAAGGCACGGCAACCATCACGGCGTATGCGTATGCGGACGACAAACGTACACGCGCGGACGCAGTACAGACGAGCTTTACTGTCAATGTTGATAGTAATGTGCCTATTGCGCGCGAATGGTATCCCTACGAAACGCAGAAGAACATCGAACTGCGCACAACCCCGACGTACAGCAGCAACAACCTCTATGGAACGATTTTTGCAGGGACGGAATTGCAGATTGACCTGCTGCATGTGACCAAGGCAGTCGTGAACAGCAAGACGTACTGGTATGCGCCGGTGCAGGTGAACGATGATGAGGTAGTCTACTGCGACATCAGCGACCAGTCGGCGATTCGCCCGATGCGCGCACCGAGCGGAAACGACTGGTGGAAGTATAAGGTTGTTTGGAAAGACGGCGTGAACATCCGCGCTTTCGCTAACTCTTATCCGGAAACAAACATTGTCACAAAGATTCCAACGAATGATACGATTGAACTTGACCTCAATCACACAATGCGTGAGCCGAAATACGGCGACACGTGGGCATTTGCGCGCTACAAGCAGTCCGATGGCACATACGTCTATGGCTGGTGCATTGAGAGCGACAGCAACTACATGCAGAAACAGGATAAAATCGGAAACTCTGCCCACTATTCCGACTACATCATTGACGAAAATGGTGCAATCGTCGTGTATGCTGCGCCGTATTATGAGAATAAAATCGACGAGCTTACCAGTGCCGACGGCGTGTTCCAGATAGATGTTGCCAACATGGTGTTTTACGATGCTTCGGGCGTTAACAGCTATTGGGCGCCTTGCCGATATACAAAGAATGGAAAGACGATTGAAGGATATATCGAGGTGCTTGCGGGCCCGCCTACTCCCTGCGGCATTGACCGCGAAGGCGACTGGGAACGCTACGAAGTAACGAATGCAGCGGGGGCAAAGTCAATTCGCTATCCTGCCACGTTTGAATTGTCCGAACTCAGCAGCTATGACCAAGGCGAAATCATCTGGCTGGACAGGAACGAACGCGTCACCATCACCGAAAACGGCAAGCAGTACACCTTCATGCGCGGGCATGGGGATGATTTCGTTGTAGGCTGGTTTGATGTGACGAATGTCAACGAGCCGCTGACGCAGGCTGACGACAGCATTGAGGAAGTCGTCTCTGTGCGCAGCGGAGCCAGCGTCTACACGTTCTGCCGCGGCAATGTCTCGTGGGCGCAGGCGGCGCAGTACGCGGCGTCTATGGGCGGACACCTCGTCGTGATTGACAATGCGCAGGAAGATGCCATGCTGCATTCGACCATCATGAGCGCATACGGCGGCACGGCGTGGACGGGCGGCCACGCGAATGGCGCAGGCAATGGCTGGACGTGGCTGAATAACAACACGATGAGCTATCAGAATTGGGGCTCGTCGAGCGCGACGCCGACCAGCAGCCATACCGCGCTGGCAATCAAGGGCGATTATGAGGGATGGTTCACCTACCGCGACTGCGCGAACACATACGTTGACAGCTTCATCGTCGAGGTGGAGGAAACGCCGCGCGCGTGGTTCACCTACCGCACGAAGGCGAAGCTCAACATTCGCAAATCGCAGAGCATTTCCGGCGCTGTCGCGACCACGACGGCGGTGGGCGATTACCTGACCATTGACCTGCTGAACGTCGCAATGGACAGCAATAAGAAGTACTTCTTTGCGCCTGTGCTGATGTCGGACGGCTCGATTCTCTACTGCAACATCGGCGATAAGACCGCTATCGTCCCCGACCTTGAACCCGATGAACCCGCGTGGACGCAGTACAAAGCACTCAGCAGCCTCTACGTCCGCACCTTCCCGAACGCTTGGTGCGATACGGGCGTGCTGAAAACGCTGAGCAAGGATACGATTCTGGAGCTGGACGTCAGCCACAAGCTGCGCGACCCGCGCTTCGGCAACGACTGGGCATACGCGCGCTACAAGCAGTCCGACGGCACCTACCTCTACGGTTGGGTGATTGCTGCGAACACCTACGTCGAGCAGGTGAAGCAGACCCCTGTTTGGTACGACTACTTTGTGAATCCGGGCAGCACGGTGTATGTCTACAAGACGCAGAATGTGGATGACACGATTGTCAAGACGTACACCTCCGGCAGCAGCTTCCAGGTGGACGTGAACAACACGCGTCAAGACCAGAATGGCTACTTCTGGGCGCCTGTGGCGGATAGCACGGGCAAAGAACTGGGCTATATCGACCTCTCCGCGGCGCACGCAGGGAGCAAATCAGCGGCGATTCCGCTTGTCTACTGCCAGTCGGGCTGGATGCCCGCTTATGTGCTGGCGGAAGATGGCGTGGATGTGCTGGCAGCCCCGAATGACGCGGCTGCCCTCGTCAAGCACATGGATCGCGATGCGGACTTCTGGTTTGGCGCGAGTGAAATCTATACCGATGCGAAGGGCAAAATCTGGACGCGCATTTACGCCGCAAAGGACTACGAGGAAATGGCGGATGGCGGCTGGGTCAGGCTGGAAAATGGCGTGAACTACAGCACCATAGATGCGCAGTCGTACAACACGGGGTGCAGCATTTCCCGCAACGGTATCACCTACACGCTTTACGGCGGCTACAACAGCTGGAGCGGTGCACAGGAAATATGCAGCTACATGACCTACGATGGTGCGCAGCCGGTGCGCCTGCGTCTCGCGATTGTGCACAACGATGACGAACAGAAGATTATTGAGCAGCTGCTGAATGCCACCTCTACCATTGACAAGGCGTGGATTGGCGCAAGCAACACAAGCGGCTCGTGGAGGTGGGTGGACGGCACGAATGTCCAGTACAGCCAGTGGGGCTACAATGAACCGTCGGGCACTGGAACGGAACTTGGCGTGGCTGCGTCTTTCGACGGCAGCTGGTATGCGCATGATGATGCTTTGGACATCCACATTCAGGGCTTCATCACCGAGCAGTTCACGGGCATCGGGCTGCCGCAGGTGAAGCTGCCCGCATCGACGTTCTATGTGGATGACGAGGCGTTCGTGGGCAACAGCACGATTCAGTCGGTCGTTGCGCCGGATGGACTGCAGGTCATTGGCACGCGCGCCTTCGCGGACTGCGCGAACCTGAAGTGCATCACCCTGCCGGACTCCGTGTCCTACATCGCGGAAGATGCGTTCGAGAACACGCCGGATGTCGTCATCTTTGCCAGCGTCGGCAGCTACGCGTGGCAGTGGGCGGAGAAGCAGGGCATCCCGCACGGCACGCCGTACATCGAGTAAAATCAGTGGGCGCAGACTTCCCCCAGCGGGCGGTCTGCGCCTCTTTTCGCGGAAAAAACTCCGGCTTCGCGCAAAAAAATCCGCCCAATCCCCCTTGACAAACCGCTTCCCCTGTGCTACAATATCCGTGTTTGAAGCAGAGGCTTGCCCGTCTCTCACCTTGCGCGGCGTATGCTGCCGGGTTCACAGGCTTTTTCCCTTTCAGGCGGATTGACCGCCGAAAAAGGCGCAAACTGCATGTCAGCGACGGGTGGAGTCACCCGCCGCTTTTTCTGTGGTATGGAGCAGAAAACGCTGGCTTCAACGAAAATTGGGAGGTGTATGGACATAGCACTCGATCTGATGATCAATGAGGAAATCCGCGACCGGGAAGTCCGCCTGATTGACGAAAACGGCGAACAGCTCGGCGTCATGCCAACAGCCAAGGCGATGGAGCTGGCGGAAGAGCGCGGCCTCGACCTCGCCAAAATCCAGCCCACGGCAAAACCGCCGGTGTGCAAACTGCTGGACTATGACAAGTACCGCTACGAACAGTCGCGGCGCGAACGCGAAAACCGGAAGAATCAGCGGGTCGTCGAAACCAAGGAGGTTCAGCTGTCCGCCACCATCGAGGAGAACGACGTTCTCACGAAGGCGAAAATGGCGCAGAAGTTCCTTCAGGGTGGCGATAAGGTGAAGGTGTCCATCCGTTTCCGTGGCCGCCAGATCACCCATAGCGAAATCGGCATGCAGGTCATGCAGGACTTCGCGGCCCGCTGCGCCGAGGTCAGCTCGGTGGAGCGCCGTCCCATGATGGACGGCCGTCATATGATTATGATCCTGGCCCCCAAGGCGGCAAAGGCTTCCTTCGCTGAAAAGAAGGCCGCCCGCGAAAACGCCAAGGGGAATCAAGAACAGGAATAAAACGGCTATCGCAGCTTGCCTGCGCCCCGTTTTATCAGCATTGGAAGGAGGACTACACCATGCCTAAGCAGAAGTCTCACCGTGGTGCTGCCAAGCGCTTTTCCTTTACCAAGACCGGTATCGTGAAGCATAAGCAGATGAACGCCAACCATCAGGTTCGCCTCAAGACCACCAAGCGCACCCGTCACCTGCGCGCTGACGGCATTGTGGACAACGCGGCGGAAGCCAAGACCATCCACAAGCTGCTGCCCTACAAGTAATTAAGCCCATTCGCTGGCAAGGAGGATACTCACAATGGCACGTATTAAGAGATCTGTGAACGCTCTGAAGAAGCGCCGCAAGGTCATGAAGCTGGCTAAGGGCTACTGGGGTGCAAAGTCCAAGCAGTACCGCGCCGCGTCCGAACAGGTTGCTCGTTCCCTGCGCTATGCCTTCAAGGGCCGCAAGCTGCGTAAGCGTGATTTCCGCTCCCTGTGGATCACCCGTATCAACGCCGCTGCTCGCCTGAACGGCATGAGCTATTCCACGTTCATCAATGGCCTGAAGAAGCACAACATCACCGTCAACCGCAAGATTCTCGCGGATCTGGCTGTGAACGATGCAGCTGCCTTCACCAAGCTCGTGGAAATCGCCAAGGCGTAATTGTCGCCCAAGCGTTTCATAGCACAAATTCGTCCGATGTTGAAACCGTGTTTCAGCGCCGGACGTTTTTTTGCCCTTTTTTCGGGGCAGGGCACTCACAAATTCAATGGTAGGATAGGTTTCTTTTTGTCCAGACTGGTCATCAGCACACGAACTAATACTATTTCCAGATTCAACTGCGCCATCTGCTTGCGCCTTTTTCGTTCTGGCGTCCGCTCACTCCATTTAGCGTAGCGCTGCTACGCTGCATTTCGTTCCCGTTAGCCAGAACGAAAAATTCGCCGCGCATCTTGGCGCATTTTCATTTGGAAATAGTATAAAAACTTTCGCGTGAAACCAATAAACATGGGAGGCGCCGAAGGAGTCCAGAGGGCGATCGGAAAGCCCTCTGGAATTGCGACAAAGACCAGTTTGGAAGAAAAGTCAACATTGTTGGAGAGATAGAGGAAGCAAGGAAAGCAAAAATGCTCAAAAAGTACATTACCGACCTGAAACACGAATTCTCCGGCTACAACGCCGGCAAACTCCTCAAGGATCCTGAGCGGCATCACGGTGGCGGCGGTGGCGCTGCCGCTGGCGTTGGCATTCGGCGTGTCCTCCGGCGCGGACGCCGCCGCGGGGCTTGTTACCGCCATCATCGGCGGACTCGTTATCGGGCTGCTTGGCGGCGCGTCCTTCCAAATCAGCGGCCCGACCGGGGCCATGAGCGCCATCCTCATCGGCATCGTCGCCCAGTACGGCTTGCAGGGCGTGTTCGTCGCGTCGCTTGCGGCGGGCGTGATTATCCTGCTGGCAGGCATCTTCCGCCTCGGCAAGCTCGTCAACTTCATCCCGACCAGCGTCGTCATGGGCTTCACCAGCGGCATCGCGATTATCATCGCCTTGGGGCAGGTGGACAACTTCTTCGGCACGCACTCCGTCGGCACAAGCGCGCTGGAAAAGCTGTGGAGCTACACCAGCGTCGGATTTACCCCCAACTGGCAGGCGGTCGCCATCGGTCTGATGGTGGTGCTGTTCATGGTCTTCTGGCCGAAGAAGCTGAACGCGAAGGTGCCGGGGTCGCTGCTGGCGATTATTCTGGCGACCATCGTGACCGAAATCGCGGGTTTCGATTCGCTGGCGAAGGTGGGGGACATCCCGAAAAGCCTGATGCTGGACAACCGCCTGAACCTCGGCGCGGTCAACCTCGACATGCTCCAAAACCTCGTCAGCCCGATTGTCTCCATCGCCATGCTGGGCATGATAGAGTCGCTGCTGTGCGGCGCGAGCGCATCCCGCATGAAGGATGAAGCCTTCGACGCGGATCGTGAGCTGATTGCGCAGGGCGTGGGCAACATCCTGCTGCCGTTCTTTGGCGGCGTGCCCGCAACGGCGGCGATTGCCCGCACGTCCGTCGCCATCAAGTCCGGCGAGCAGACCCGCGTGACCGGCGTTGTGCATTCGCTGGTGCTGCTGCTGGCGATGGTGCTGCTGGGCGGCGTGATGAGCCGCCTGCCGCTGAGCGCGCTGGCGGGTGTGCTGATGGTGACGGCGTGGCGCATGAACGAGTGGCACGGCATCAAGACGATTTTCAGCCGCAAGGTGTGGACGGGCGTGGCGCAGTTCCTGATTACGATGGTGTCCACCGTCGTCTTTGACCTGACCGTCGCCATCGTCATCGGCATTGTGACCGCGCTGCTGATGTTCGTCTGGAACGCCGCGCGCCTGACCATCGAAACCGAGCCGGTGGACAAGGTGCGTCTGGAGCGCCTGCACCGCATGGGCAAGCCGGTGGATGAATCCCGCGCGAAAAGCATCCTCGTCAGCTATGTGAACGGTTCGCTGTTCTTCGCGAACTGCGCGGATTTGAAGCGGAAGCTGCTTTCAGTGGATTTTACCGGCTGTGAGCACCTGATTCTCTCCCTGCGCGGCGTGTCCGCGACCGACATCTCCGGCGTGCAGACGCTGATGGAGGTGTGCGCGCTGATTGCGCAGAAGGGCGTGACCGTCTCGATTTGCGGCGTGCATGAGAACGTCGCGGGCTTCTTCCAGAAAGTCGGTCTGACCGACCAGCTGGGCGCGGCGGCGTTCTACCCGAATGCCTCCGAAGCAGTGATTGACACGCTGGCGCAGGAACAGGCGGGGGCGTGAGCAATTCACAATGGGGAGCTAAGCGCGCCATGGGTTGCAATTCCTCTGTTCGGGAAAAGGCAGCGTCATCATAAAAAGCCACGATAAAAATCAAGTAACATGGGAGTGCACTGCGAAGGGGTCAAGGGGGCGATCGCAAAGCCCCCTTGTCGCTCCCGCAGGAGCGAAATCCCCTGCGTTCGGGAAAGAGCGGCTATGGTCGCAAGACCAGCAACTTGGTCGCGCCCATTTGGCGCGACACAGCACAGTTGTTGGATAGAGCAGCTTGGGGGGCGCGTCTGAGGACGCGCGAAGTTACTGGCAGGGACGCTTCGCTGCCTGCACCTTTGTGGGCTGTTCCTTTTGAATTGGTTTGACGAGGAACTGTTGGGGCGTTGCCCCAAACCCCACAAGGGACGCTGTCCCTTGACCCTGCAAGGGGCATTGCCCCTTGACCCTTTTTGGCTGCCCGACTTGGTTGCGCTTCCCATACAACAAATGCCCCGGCAGTTTTTTGCGCTGTCGGGGCATTTCCTTTTCCCTTATTCCTCCGGCTTTTCTACCCGGATAATCCGTTCAATCACCGGCTGATTCGCCTTGGCGACCGTCCCATTCCGATCCGTCACCGGCGTATGCTCGCAAATCGCGTCCACAACCTCCATCCCGCTGATGACCTTGCCGAACGCGGCGTACTGCCCGTCCAAATGCGGCGCATCCGCGTGCATGATGAAGAATTGGCTGCTGGCGCTGTCCATCGCGCTTGACCGCGCCATCGACAGGACACCGCGCGTGTGTTTTAGGTCGTTCTGCACGCCGTTGGCGCTGAATTCGCCCTTGATCCGCTGGCTTGAACCGCCCGTGCCGTTGCCGTTCGGGGTCGCCGCCTTGAATCATGAAGCCGGAAATGATGCGGTGGAAGGTCAAGCCGTCGTAGAAGCCGCTGTCCACGAGGGAAAGGAAGTTCGCGACGGTGATGGGTGCGGTGTCGGCGTACAGCTCCGCGACAATCGTGCCGTAGTCCTTCACGTCGATTTGGACGTAGGATATGCCGGTCATGGGCGTGTCTGTCGGCGCGTCGGCGGCGGGGGAGTCCGCATTCTGGGCGGAACAGCCCGTTAAAATCAGCAGCAAAATCAGCAGAAGCGGCAAAATTCGTTTCATTTTCATGTCTCCTTTATAGGATGTAATCCATCGCCATCATCAGCGAAAATCCGACGGCGAACAGCACCGTGCCGACATTGGTATGCGTGCCCTGCGCCATTTCCGGCACAAGCTCCTCGATGACGACGTAGAGCATCGCGCCCGCGGCGAAGGACAGCATCACGGGCATCATCGGGGCGAAAACCGCCGCCAGCCCGATGGTCAGCAGCGCGCCCAGCGGCTCAACCGCGCCGGAAAGCATCCCCAGCGTGAACGCCTTTACGCGGCTCATGCCTGCCTGACGCAGGGGCATGGCGACAATCGCGCCTTCGGGCACGTTTTGCAGGGCGATGCCGACGGCAAGGGCGAACGCGCTGGCGAAAGATACGCTGCCGACCTGCTCCGGCTGCATACTGCCCGCGTAGACCACGCCGACCGCCATGCCCTCCGGCAGATTATGCAGCGCGACGGCGAGCGCAACCATCATCGACCGGGGGAGCGACGCGCGCAGCCCCTCCTGTTCGCCGTCCAGGTGGACGTGGGGGACGAGCCGATCCAGCAGCAGCAGGAAGAGAATCCCCAGCCAGAACCCGATCGTCGCGGGCAGGAACGACCATGCGCCCAAGTCCGCCGCGCCCTCCAGCGCCGGAATCAGCAGGCTCCATATGCTTGCCGCAACCATCACGCCCGCCGCGAAGCCGCTCAAGCCCTTCTGCACCTTCTCCGGCAAGTCGCGCTTGAGGAAGAAAACCAGCGCCGCGCCCCAGCGTTGTGCCGAGAAAGGGCACGAGCAGCCCTTTTGCAAAACCTGTGTGTTCATGAAAAGTGGATACCTCCTTCATTCGCGGATGTTCACCTCCGCGTTTTTCTTGCATGAACACATGGTATCACACCCGTTTTTTCCTGTCAAGGGGCAAAAAAAACGGCGAAAATGCAAAATCGCCGCCGCTGTCATCCAGAAAAACATAATTAGTGCAGCAAAAGCCCTTGTCAGATGCGCCTGCATGGTGTATGATGAAAAACGTGAAAGGCGAAAGTATCGCCTCTCGACAAGGGCGTCGGGACTCCGCATCGGCGGGTTCTGCGCCGATAAATCAGCATGTTTATGATTTGAAAGGAGTCCTGCATCATGGCGAATTATTGCCAGCGCGTTCTTGACGATTTGAAGGTTCGCTATGCCCACGAGCCGGAATTCATTCAGGCAGCGACCGAAATTTTGACGACCCTTAAGCCCGTTATCGAACGGAACGAAGAGAAGTATGAAGCGGCGGGACTGCTCGAACGCTTCGTGGAGCCGGAGCGCATCATCACCTTCCGTGTGCCGTGGATGGACGATCAGGGCAAGGTGCAGGTCAACCGCGGCTACCGCGTGCAGTTCAACAGCGCGATTGGCCCGTACAAAGGGCGGTCTGCGCCTGCATCCCAGCGTCAACCAGTCGATTTTGAAGTTCCTTGGCTTTGAGCAGATTTTGAAGAACAGCCTGACCGGTCTGCCCATCGGCGGCGGCAAGGGCGGCGGCTCCGACTTCGACCCCAAGGGCAAGAGCGACAACGAAGTGCAGCGCTTCTGCCAGTCCTTCATGACTGAGCTGTACCGCTACATCGGCAAGGACACCGACGTGCCGGCGGGCGATATTGGCGTCGGCGCACGCGAAATCGGCTACCTGTACGGCCAGTACAAGCGCATCACCGGGCTGTATGAAGGCGTGCTGACCGGCAAGGGTCTGACGTGGGGCGGCAGCCTCGCGCGCAAGGAGGCCACCGGCTACGGGCTGTGCTACTTCACGCAGGCGATGATGGAGCGCAACGGCAAGACCATTGCGGGCAAGACGGGCGTCGTGTCCGGTTCGGGCAACGTCGCCATCTACGCGGTGCAGAAGATTACCGAGATGGGCGCGAAGGTCGTCGCCATGAGCGATTCCAACGGCTACATCTACGACCCCGACGGCATTAAGCTGGATGTGGTCAAGCAGCTGAAGGAAGTGGAGCGCAAGCGCATCAAAAGGAGTATGTCAAGGCTGTTCCGACCGCGACCTACACCGAGGGCTGCTCCGGCATCTGGACGATTCCCGCCAGATTGCCCTGCCCTGCGCAACGCAGAACGAAATCAACGAAGCATCCGCCAAGGCGCTGATTGCCAACGGCGTGGAAGCAGTCGGCGAAGGCGCGAACATGCCCTCGACGCTGGAAGCCACCGCGGCGTTCCAGCAGGCGGGCGTGCTCTTTGCCCCGGCGAAGGCTGCCAACGCGGGCGGCGTGGCGGTTTCCCCGCGCTGGAAATGAGCCAGAACAGCCAGCGCCTGAGCTGGACGTTCGAGGAAGTGGACGCGAAGCTGAAGGACATCATGGTGAACATCTTCGCCAAGGTGGATTTGGCGGCGCACGAGTACGCCAAGGAAGGCGATTACGTCGCGGGTGCGAACATTGCGGGCTTCCTGAAGGTTGCCGACGCGATGATGGCGCAGGGCGCGGTGTAATCAGCGGGTAATATCAGCAGTATCAAAAAACCGGCAGAGCAATTTCGCCCTGTCGGTTTTTTGTATGCGGATAGTAAGGTTTTCACGGAATTTTGGGGGAAGAGCAGCTTGGGGCGCGTCTGCGGACGCGCAAAGTTACTGGCAGGGACGCTTCGCTGCCTGCACTTTTGTTGAGCGCGTTTGACATACTGATCTCCCGCGGAGCAGTTGGGGCGTTGCCCCAAACCCCAGCAGGGACGCTGTCCCTGCACCCCAGGGGGACAGCGTCCCTTGACCCTTTTTTCGCGATTGGAGTTGGTCGCGCTTCCATGCTCCTTCCGCGTGCAGCTTTTTGGTGCTTCGCCCTACTATATTACGCAATTTCCAGCGCAATCTCCATCATCTGCGTGAAGGTGTTCTGCCGCGCCTCGGCGTCCAGCTCCTCGCCCGTGAAGGGATTGTCGGAAATGGTGCAGATGGTCAGCGCGTTCTTGCCCAGCCGCGCCGCGTTCAGGTACAGCGCCGCCGCCTCCATCTCCACCGCCAGCACGCCCAAGCCTTGCAGTACCTGCCCCGGCGACGGCTGCGATTCGTCATAGAAAATATCCGACGAGTACAGCGCACCCGGCACGGGGGTCACGCCGAGCTTCTTGGCCGCTTCCATTGCGGCAGAAAGCAGCGCATAGGAACAGCACGGCGCGACGTTCCCACGGAAACCGTATTGCTGCCCGAAATTGCTGTTCGTGTACGCGCTCATGCCCAGCACGATGTCGCGCACTTTCAGCTTGGCTGAGCATCCCCGCCGTGCCGACGCGGATTATGTTTTCCACACCGTAGAACTTGAACAACTCGTAGGAGTAAATGCCGATGGAGGGCATACCCATGCCGGACGCCATCACGGACACGCGCTTGCCCTTGTAGGTGCCGGTGTAGCCCTGCACGCCGCGCGTGTTGTTGACCAGCACGGCGTTTTCGAGGTAGTTGTCCGCAATGAACTTCGAGCGCAGCGGGTCGCCGGGCATGAGGACAGTGCGGGCGAAATCGCCTTCCTTGGCGGTAATGTGCGGGGTCGGAATCATGTCAGTCGCTCCTTTTCAGGTTGATACCCTGATTATACCATAGAATCGGGATTTTCGCAATCCGCTGATTGCAGCACTTCGCGCAGATTATCGAAAATGCGCGCGTTCGCCGCCATGTGCGCCATCGGGCGGTCGTAGACGACGCTTCCGCCGCGGATGTCGCCGCAGCGCCCGCCGGCTTCCTCAATCAGCAACGTCCCCCTGCGCAGTAGTCCCACGGCTGGAGCCGCCACTCGAAGTGCCCATCGCTGATGCCGCGCGCCACGTCGCACAGTTCCCGGCAGGCACTGCCCGTCCGGCGCACATCGGCGATTTTCGGCAGCAGGGTCGAGACTGTCCGCCCGGTCAGCGAAAACAACTCCTCGTAATACGGCGCAGAGCCGAAGCCAATCAGCGCCTTGTCAAGGGACGTGTCCGACACGCGAATGCGCTCGCCGTTGCAGGTCGCGCCCCCTTGCCGCGTTCCGCGAGGTACATTTCGTCCGTGTAGGGGTTCGTACAGCCCGCCGAAAAACGGAAGTTTATTTTCCACCGCGCCGATGGAAATCATCGAGCAGCGGCGGCGGCGGAAGTAGTTCGTCGTGCCGTCGATGGGGTCGATGATGAAGGTCAGCGCGTCGGTGAGGACGTGCCGATCCTCCTCCTCGGCGAGGAACTTTGCGTGCGGATACGCCCTTTGCAGCGCATCGACGAGATAGGACTGCACCGCAATGTCCGCCTCGGTGACGAAATCGGCGTGATGCCCCTTGCTGAACACCTTCGGGGACTGGTAGTCAAGCATCATGCGCCCCGGCGGCGCGAAGAAGCGAATCGAGTTCGTTCATGCGGAAAACGACCTTTCTTGATTGTTAGGGGATGCGATACGCCCAATCGGGATTCCGCTGATTGATTTCTTCCTCTGTTTCAAAGTGCGTGTCGGGGTTTAGCGCGGTGATTTCGCATTCGTCCGGGAAGGCGCGGAAGCCCACAAATTCCACCGACGCGGGCAGGGTGACGGCGGACAATTCCGTCTCGCTCCCAATCGTAGTAGTAGTAGAAGGCAAATTCTCCGATGCGCGTCACGCCTCCGGGATTTCCACCGCGCCCAGCCCGCAGTTTGCGACGCAGTAGGCGGGAATTTCCGTCAGCGTTGCCGGAAGCGCAGCAGCTGAATCTCCCAGCAGCCGTAAATGCTGCAATCGGCGAAGTCGGGTGGACGCCGTCGGGGAGAGAATCAGCGCCGCCAGCAAAAAATCGCCCAAAAATGCCCGTCCGGCGTAAGGACCGATGGATTCCAGCGCGTCCGGCAGGCGGATTTCTCGTTACCCGCAGGTTTCAGTTATCCAGCGCGGAATCGCCCAAGCGACGGACGAGTGGGAATCGGCTGCCCCTGACTGGATGGCGCGGCGTACAGCAGCGTCTGCGTCGCGGTCAATCAGGAAGCCGTTTCGCAGGAATAGCGCGGGTGCCGTTCGAAAGTCGATTTCCGCGCAGACGTGAAAAACTGCCTTCCGCGAGCATTGTTAGCGTGGGAGAAAGGAAATCTGCGTTGCTGCGTGACAGCATTGAAACGCATCTGCTTCCACACGCTGAACGCTCCTCTGGCAAGCACAATGCCGAACAAAAAGGCTATCGGCACAGGATTCAGATGTAAGTTCTCAACGCCTGGCCGCAATTGCCACGACAGGAGTTCCGCCCACTTGACGGAATGAAAGCAGTCGTCGACTCTCGCTGGCTCCGGGAACAGTCGAGCAGAACCGCGCCGCGCGCGACGAAAGTCGGGTCAAACAGCCTTATCTCGACGGGAGAGCGTCCGTGCCGCTTCTGTCGCCAGACCACCAGCTCTTGATTCTGCTCGCGCATACCCGTGGTTGCTTCGAAAATGAACCCAGTGGGTTCAAACAGTCAGCGTCGCATTTCCGCGTGCACGCGCGCGTAGCCCGCCAAATTCCACCTGACGCGGGCAGGTGACGTACTCAATGACTGCCCGTGAACCAGTCCACCGCGTGCGCC
>VOFK01002993.1_pt1 | contig 72435 bp, 77 predicted proteins | sample 5384121 | NCBI WGS metagenome assembly VOFK01 (sample SAMN12384730, study PRJNA508395) | human gut metagenome | isolation source: healthy gut J | host: Homo sapiens | reverse complement strand
CTCGGTACTTCGTTTCGGTTACGTATTGCTTGCTCGCTCGTCAGGCGTGCTGAGGTGGTGGTGATGAAGATCGAAGCTGAAGATATTGACAAAATAGAGGTCGTTCACCCGGCCTGTCCGACCCCGCTACTCGACCCCGAGGAGGCGATCCCTGGCGGGCCGCCTCAACAACTCAGGCGACATGCCCGGCGCCCCAGCAAGGTCGTTGGCCGTACCGGCGGGAGATCACGCCGATCGGAATATCGAAGGCCTTGCGTTTCGCGGCGTTCAACACGAAGTTCTCGACCCGTCGCCGCCCGCCGACCCGCCAGGTCGGTCGTTTCGTGCCATCGAACGGATTGGTGTCGAAATCGACCTCACCAGAGACCACTTCATCCGTAGGCGCCGAAGACACCGTACAGACTCCTCACCGCCGACGCAACGGTGCATTCTTCCCCGACTGGGGGTTGTAAAGAAAATAGCGCAGTTTCACTGCTCATTTTATCGCGTTTGCGCGGCTGCCGCCGGGCCGCCGCAGAATCGGAGCGCCAGACTGGAAGCGGTTTCCCGGAAGCAGACAGCGCGGCCGCCCGTCGCCGCGGCAAGGATGAAATGAACCTTCACATCAGGCATCCGACTGACGGCCTTCCAGGGCGTCGTCGCTTCCGCCAGCCAGGAACATCATCGAAGCGCGTCGGCCTGGCGCAGGTGCACCACAACCGTCACCGAAAGCAGGCGCGAAAGGATGCTGCGCCGGTGCGCGGGTCAGTGTATGGGCCACCTTGTTTCCTCGGCATCGAGGTGCAGGGCTTTGATAGTTGCCGAGGTGGCCAACCCACTTAACTCATGCGGATCCGTTTCTGGTGCTCGCCGTCGGTCATGTTGCCGTCGAGGGGTCTCGACCCGATCCGCCACGAATCGCCCGAGCGGTTTCACGCCCGCTTTGCTTTCTCGCCGCCGATATCGGCGATGTGTAGTTCTCCGCGCCGAAGCGCTCGACCGCTTGCCACCCCGAAGCTGATCCACCATGCTGGCCGCAGCCACCGAAGTTGAAGTCGAAGCTCACGACGCGCAGATCGCTACTGCCAAACGCCCCTGCTCGATGCGCACTTACGCGGCAAACGAAGGCGAGATCGGATGCGCCTGGGCCTCGCGCCCAGCGAAGCTTCATTCGGCGGCGAGCCGTCACGTCATGGCAGCCGTCGCTCAACGCCCCATTGCTGTCCGGCAAGCCGGAGGTTGAAGGCTATGTGGCGATCGACACTGTCCGTTTCGTTGCGGTTCAGGCGAAGCCGGAATTCGAAGATCGGCATCGAGATTTAGCCAGCACCGCGGTCAGCTCGCGCATCGCAGCCACATAAAGCTGCTGCGGCGTAGTACCCTCATCAGCCACCACGCATCGTCATTGCTTCCCTCGACGACCGCCTGGTCCGCCGGCGCCGAACAGCCTGCGGAAAGCAGCGCCGCAAGCGCCGCAAGGCGGGCTTTGAAATCCTCACAATACGCGCAATTTCATCTGTTTAGGGGCAAAAATACGATTTTCCGCCGATCTGGCGCCATCACAGCCGAAAAGACAAATAATTTTTCATTTTTCGTGCGCAATTCCTATTTATTTCGATACCTTTAACGCTCTGGCGTTATTCACGATAAGGGAATGCGTCGTAAGTGGAACAAATAAACTTTACAAAATGGCTTGTTAACAGCAGAGCAGGGGAGCTTTTTCGGTCAGGCTACGGAAAGTCCAACACCGACACGGGTTCGCCTGAGAGCCAGATCGCGTTGTTCTCTTACCGTATCAGCCACCTTTACGGAGCACATGAAGAGCAACCGTCACGACTTCGGTACGCAGCGCGCGCTGCTGCGTCTGGTCGGCAAGCGCCGCCAGTTGCTCGAGTACCTCAAGGAGATCGACATCGAGCGCTATCGCGCCATCATCAAGACGCTCAATCTCCGTAAATAGTACGGGTGCCGGAAAATGGGGCAGTCACTGCGGGTGGCCGCTCCATTTTTGCATGAAAAAATTCAAGATTCGAAGTATATTATTTGACGTTATGGAAGAAAAGAAGCTGTACAACGCCGTTCAGAAGTTCATCACGCTCGCCGACGGACGCGAGATCATGATCGAGACCGGCAAACTGGCCAAAAAGCAGGCCGACGGCTCGGTTGTCGTGAAACAGGGCGATACGATGCTCCTTTGCGACGGTCGTGGCCGCCAAAGATGCAAAACCCGACACGGACTTCATGCCGTTGCAGGTGGAATACAAGGAGAAATACGCCGCATGCGGCCGCTATCCGGGCGGTTTCATGAAGCGTGAGGGCAAGGCCAACGACAGCGAGGTGCTCGTAGCGCGTCTGATCGACCGTGCGCTGCGCCCGCTCTTCCCGTCGGACTACCACGCCGAGGTCTACGTGACGGTCAACCTCATCTCGGCCGACAAGGACATCCAGCCCGACGCGCTGGCCGGTCTGGCCGCCTCGGCCGCACTGGCCGTGTCGGACATCCCCTTCGGCGGCCCGATTTCGGAGGTGCGCGTGGCGCGCATCAACGGCGAGTACTGCATCAACCCGACCTTCTCGCAGATGCCCGACGTCGACCTGGACATCATGGTCGGCGGTACGATCGACAACATCCTGATGGTCGAGGGCGAGATGAAAGAGGTTTCGGAGGAGGTGATGCTCGGAGCGATCAAGTTCGCGCACGAGGAGATCAAGAAGCACTGCGCCGTACAGATCGAACTTTCGAAGGAGCTGGGCAAGGACGTGAAGCGTACCTACTGCCACGAGGTCAATGACGAGGAGCTCAAACAGACGATCATCGCCGAACTCTACGACAAGGCCTACGCCATCGCCACGAGCGGCACGATGAAGCACGAGCGCGAGGATATGTTCAATGCATTGGAGGCCGAGTTCGCCGCCCGCTACACGGAGGAGGAGCTGGTGGAGAAGGCCCCGCTCATCCACCGCTATTTCCACGACTACGTGCAGAAGAAGGCGATGCGCAACATGATTCTCGACGAGGGCAAGCGTCTCGACGGCCGTCGCACGGACGAGATCCGTCCGATCTGGTGCGAGACCGACTACCTGCCCGCAGCCCATGGTTCGGGCCTCTTCACACGAGGCGAGACGCAGGCGCTGGCCACTGTTACGCTCGGCACGAAGATGGACGAGAAGGTCAAGGACGAGGTGCTCGTGCAGGGTACCGAGCAGTTCGTGCTCCACTATAATTTCCCGCCCTTCTCGACGGGCGAGGCGAAGGCCGCCCGCGGTCTGAGCCGTCGTGAGATCGGCCACGGCCACCTGGCATGGCGCGCCCTCAAACCGATGATTCCGCTGGGCGAGGAGAATCCCTACGCCGTGCGCGTCGTGTCGGACATTCTGGAATCGAACGGTTCGTCGTCGATGGCCACCGTTTGCGCCGGTACGCTGGCCCTCATGGATGCCGGCGTGAAACTGCGCAAGCCCGTGTCGGGCATCGCCATGGGTCTGATCTCGGATTCCGAGAGCGGCAAGTGGGCCGTGCTGTCGGACATCCTGGGCGACGAGGATCATCTGGGCGACATGGACTTCAAGGTGACGGGTACCCGCGACGGTATCACCGCCACGCAAATGGATATCAAGGTCGACGGCCTCTCCTACGAGGTGCTGGCCGCCGCGTTGGAGCAGGCGCGCAAGGGGCGTCTGCATATTCTGGACATCCTGACCGACTGCATCGCCGCGCCGCGCGCCGACTACAAGCCGTTCGTGCCGCGTCTGGTGCAGATCCACATCCCGAAGGATTCGATCGGCGCCGTGATCGGCCCGGGAGGAAAGGTGATCCAGGAGATTCAGAAGCAGACTGGTACCACCATTACCATTACGGAGGACGACCAGAAGGGTATCGTCGACGTCTTCGGTGTGGAGAAATCGGCGATCGACGCTGCGTTGCAGCGTATCAAGGAGATCGTTGCCGTGCCCGAAATCGGCGAGACCTACCACGGTAAGATCAAGTCGATCGATCGTGCCGTTCGGCGCGTTCGTCGAGATCATGCCCGGCAAGGAGAGGCGCTGCTCCATATCTCGGAGATCGACTGGAAACGGTTCGAGACGATGGAGGAGAGCGGCCTGAAAGAGGGCGAGATGATCGACGTGAAACTCATCGGCGTCGACGAGAAGACCGGCAAGCTGAAACTCTCGCACCGCGCGCTTCTTCCGAAGCCCGAAGGATATGTCGAGCGTGAACGCCGTCCGCGGGCGACCGCGAGCGTCGCCGCGACGACCGGCACCGCGACTGATCCGTCGGATGCGTTCCGACGCGAAATAGACGGCGTTTTCGTGCGCCGGCGATCGAAACCGCTTCGAACGAAAGTTCGAGGTGGTTTTTTACGGAAAAAAAGTTGCATAATCTGCATGGGTTTTATATATTTGCATGTATTCTGCTGCAAACGGCCTCGAATGGGGTACGTGGAGCGGAGGCAAACGGAAAGAGACGAAATCAATGCACAACAATTTTTAATAACTAATTAATTATGAAGAACTTAGTAAAAATTAGCTTGGTTCTTGCCGCAGCTGCCTTGACCTTGTCGGGTTGCAACTGTTTCAAGAAGATGGGTAAGAAACAGGATGAGGTTACTTACTCGTGCACGCCGAAGGTGCTGACGCTCAACAACGGCGTTGTGAGCGCCGACATTACGGTGAACTTCCCGGCAGCTTACTTCAACAAGAAAGCTACGTTGCGTCTGACGCCGGTGATCGTGTTCGAGGGCGGCGAAGTGGCCGGTACTCCGAAATACGTCCAGGGCGAGAAGGTGAATGACAACTATACCGTTATTTCGGCTGACAACGGCGGTACCTACACGCAGCATGTCGAATTCCCCTACGACGACCGTATGGAGCAGAGCGAGTTGCGCGTTTTGATCGAGAGCAAGTGCAACGGCGCCAGCGAGTACGTGATGTTCAACGCCGCTACGGGCAAACCCGTGACGAAGGAGGAAGCGGCCGTGCTGGCCAATCCGAAGTCGGCCGAGGCCATGGCGCTGCGCGCTCAGTGCGGCGTGTTCATCGCCGAGGGCGTCAACACGATGCAGAAAGATTTCAACTTCGGCGACGCTGCCGCTACGGCTGCCAACAACTACAAGCGTACGACGAATCAGGTAGACAAGGCCGAGATCCTCTACAAGATCAACAGTTCGGTGGTGAACCAGAAAGCGCTCAAAGAGAACGAACAGCTCTCCGAGTTCGAGAAGACCGCTGTGGCCAACAAGGAGAACGACCGCATCGCGCAGAGCCTCTATGTGAACGGCTACGCTTCGCCCGACGGTCCTGAGAAGTTCAACGACAAGCTGGCCAGCGCACGTAGCGAAACCGGTCGCAAGGCCGTCGAGAAGATCCTGGCCGAGTACGGTTTCAATATCGACGCTGCCGGTTACGGCGAGGACTGGGAAGGTTTCAAGGAGATGGTCGAGAAGTCGAACATCCAGGACAAGGATCTGATTCTTCAGGTGCTGAGCATGTACGATTCGTCGGCCGAGCGCGAGAACCAGATCAAGAACATGTCGTCGGTTTACGGCGAACTCAAAGAGGACGTGCTGCCGAAACTGCGCCGCGCCCAGCTGGTCAACAACATGGAGATCACCGGTAAGAGCGACGCCGAGATGCAGGCGCTGGTCAACAGCGGCAAGCCGATGAGCTGAACAACGAGGAGCTGCTCCACGTCGCCACGTTGATTGAGGATAATGCCGTGAAGGCGAAGGTGTTGGAGTACGCTGCCAAGAAGTACGACGATTCGCGCGCCTACACCAACCTCGGTGCCGCCTATCTCCAAATGGGCGATGCCGACAAGGCGTTGGCCGCATTAACGCAGGCCGTGAAGCTCGGCGGCAACACGCAGGAACTGAACTCGAATCTGGCACTGGCCAACCTGGCTGCCGGTAACGTGGACGAGGCGAAGAAATACGCCGCTGCCGCAGACGCTCAGACCAAGAGCCTGATCGCTGCCCGCTCAGGGCCAGTACGGCGACGCCGCTGCCAAGCTCAAAGGCTAGCAACGCTGCCGTGGCTGCCGTGATGAACAACGACCTGTCGGCTGCCAAGAAGGCGCTGGCCGGCGAGAACTCGGCCGATGCGGATTACCTGCGCGCCGTGATCGCAACCAAGGAGGGGCGATATGAAGACTGCCGGCGCCCAGTTGAAGGCTGCCGTCGCCAAATTCCGCCCTGGCGAAGAAGGCGTCGAAGGATGTCAACCTCAAGCCCCTGTTCAAGAGCGGTTTCAAGTTCTGAGAATACGCTGCTCTCCGATAAGCGGGGATGTACGGATTACGAATTCCGGGTTCGGTTCGAGCCCGGAATTTTTTTATATTTTGGTCGGAATTCTGCGTGTGTAGCGGAAAAATGGTTATATTTGTATAGTAGAGAAAACTGTCTTGTTATGGAGTACGCAAATCATCTATCGGAATATGCTCCGGCCCCGAGCGAAGCGCAGGTGGCCGAAGAGGTCGCACGCATTCGGGCAGCCGCGAAGGGATACGAAACGGACGAGGTTTACAGGCTTTGCTACTCGGCCATCGACCTGACGACCCTTTCGTGCAGCGATTCGGTGGAGTCGGTGACGGCTTTTGCACGGAAGGCCGTGGAGTTCTATACGAATTATCCCGCGATCGCCAATGTCGCGTCCATCTGCATCTATCCGCCGTTCGTCGAAACGGTCGGGCTCGCCGTGGACGATACGCCGATGCGCATTACGAGCGTCGCGGGCGGATTTCCTTCGTCGCAGACCTTTCTGGAAGTGAAGATGCTCGAAACGGCGATGGCCGTCGAGAACGGAGCCGACGAGATCGACATCGTCATCAACGTCGGCAAGATGCTCGAAGGACATTACGACGAGGTGGCCAACGAAGTCGAAGTGTTGCGCGGCGAGGCCGGCGAAGACGTGGTGTTGAAGGTGATTCTAGAAACGGGTGCGTTGAAGACGCCCGAGCTGATCCGCCGCGCCGCGTTGTTGGCGATGTTCGCCGGCGCCGATTTCGTCAAGACGTCGACGGGCAAGATCGACGTGGCGGCGACTCCCGAAGCGGCGGTGGTGATGTGCCGTGCCATTCGGGACTACTACGACAAGACGGGCCGCATGGTCGGCTTCAAGCCTGCCGGCGGCGTACGTTCGGCGGCCGACGCGGTGCTACTATACGGTCGTTCGGGGAGATTCTGGGCGAGCGGTGGCTCACGCCGCAGTTCTTCCGTATCGGTGCGTCGTCGGTAGCCAACGCCCTGTTGTCGGCGATCGTCGGCGAGCCGGTCAAATACTATTAGCCTTTCCTTCCCGCGGGGCAGGGTTTCGGTGCATTTTCGTGCGCCTTTTCTCGCTTCGGCATGGTTCGCCTTGTTGCGGACGGTGCTTTGCGGAGGGGGATGACGATAGCGGCGGCAGATGTACTATCTGCCGCCGCTTTTTTGGGACGGGAACCGAACTCGCATTCCTCCGAAGAGAGCGAAGCTGTGATGGAACTTCTCTTCGTTTGCACGGTATCTTCGCGGAACACGCCTTCATACGGGGATTGTCGTAAATACCTAAAAAACGGTATTGTACGTCGTCTCTCATTGCTGTAAATTCGTAATACGTTCGTACGAGCTTTCAGTCTGACCTTTTAATTCGTATCGTTATGAAAAGTACAGCGATTTTTTTTCGTGATTTTTGCGGGTTCCGTATTCTGCTCCTGTTCGAAGGCGGAAATTACTGCGACCCCCGTTTCGCAGACCCGGGCAGGAGATAATGAAGTCTCGCTTTTATTTACGAAGGATAATTTGAGCGAATCGCAGGCAATCGAATTCGCTACGCATTTTTTGAAAAAAACGCCGTTTTTTTATACATGGGATGTACTTCATTTCCTTCCTCGCGATTATATCCAGTATAACGAGCCTTTTGAGGTATGGTATAGCGGATTTACGATTCATTTCGCGGAATCGATGTCGGTATTGCCGGTCCCGTGACGGCGGACCGCGTGAAATTCGGCATATACGCGGGACAAGTCGTGACGGATGTACAGATTTATTCGGCGGGGGAGAAACCCGAAATCGGAGAGGTCGTCTATGAGGAGCGGGACGGAAGAAAAGTTCCCGTCGGAAAGAGGTACCAATACGATACGAATTCCGAAGGCAGCGATTGTTGGATTCTTGTCCAATGGGAGAGTGTCCGCGATTTCGAAACGTGCATCGGATATTGAAAACCTGTCGAACCCATAATTGTCGGATCGAATGAATCGGAAACATTTTCTGCGAATCCTTTCTGCCGCTCTTCTTCCGGCGCTTCTGTCGGCTTGCGCGGCGCAGCGCCCCTGAGCTCATGCCCATGCGTAACGGCGGCAGTCATCAACCGTTTTATTTTACGGATCGTTACGGCGAACTCGCCTTCCGCGAGTTTTACGACTGGGCCGGTCAGTTCGTCGGCGATCGTGCCGTCGTCGAACGGGACGGCAAATGGGGGTATATCGACCGGAGCGGCGAAACGGTCGTCCCGTTCCGGTACGATTGGGCCGGAAGTTTCGGCCAATACGGTTTCGACGAGGAGGTGGCGATGGTGAAGACGGGGACGGATCGGGATCCGGATTCCCCTCTACACGCCATGTCCCACGGCGTTGATCGATCGCGACGGCGAACGGATCACACCCGTCTACGGTTTCATGACCCCGATTGTTGGCGGGGTGTCGTTCGTCAACGACGGACGGAAGTTCCACGGCGTCGGGCGGGACCTGCTCGCTTCCGACGGGAAATGGGGCTGCGTCGATCGTCGGGGGCCGGTTGGTCGTCGCCTGCGAGTACGAGCTGGCCTATCCCTGTTCGATCGTTTCGCCTTCGTGCGTAAAGATGGAAAATGGGGCGTACTGGATCGACGCGGCCGGTTGATCGTTCCCCTGCCGCTACGATGCGGGGTATTATCGAGCGGGAATTTATGTGCTCGACACGCTCTTCGATACGCAGGACACTCCGCCGACGGACGGTGTGAATCCCGCTGTGCGCGGCGAGTTCGAAGAGGGGCGCATCTACATGATCGCGGACGGGTGTGCGGAGGCGTTCGACATGAAGGGCCGGAAGATCGGAAAATAGCTGTCATGCCGGATGGATCGTTCGCCTCGACGTCGTTCTGCGATGGGGCGGTAGACGCCTGTGGCACCGCGGGGGAGAATCACTCTCCGAAAATCCGGTTGAGGGCTGCGGCCAACCGGTACGACGCCTTGCGGGAGCTGCTGCTCGGCCAGCGGTGCGGCTTTTTGCCATGAACTCCTCGCCCAGCGTGTCGCCCGGCGCTACCCAGTCGATCGAGGGGCGTACGTCGCGTGCGGCGTCTTCGAACCACTGGCGGTACGATCCTTCGGTCATTCGCCGGATTTCGCGCTTGGAGGCGTTGTCGAGGTAGTCGGCATAACGTTCGTAACTCCATCCCGGATGGATTCGGGCGATGACGCCCGAATCCCAGACGCTGTGCAGCGTTTTGGGTTTGCCGAAGAAGGTCACGTCGAACTTCCCTTCGTTGTGGGCGTCGGTGTACCGCACGTGTGCCGGGCAGTGGAAATCGGCGACCATGTGTACGATACATTTTATATAGGTGAGTACCACCGAATCGTCCAGTTCACGGTAGTTCTTCAATGCTGCGGTCAGCGTCTCCCGCTCCGGTCACGCCGTCGCGTCCCTTGCGGTATTTCTCCCGCACTTCGGCGGGGGAGTTGCACTCCTCGTCGGCGATCGAGGCGTGCCAGCCGCGGAAAGGTTCCTTGTAGCGCGGGTCGGCGGCCACTTCGTCCATGAAAACGGCGTATTCTGCGAGCGGCGTGCCGCCGGTGTATCGTTCGATGGCCGCTTTGGCCTTCGGGGTGAGGTGGCGTTGGGCTACTTCGGCGATCGCGCGATGGCCGACCGTTCCCCATGCCGCGCAGTCGGCGTGCAGGCCGAAGGTCAACAGGAGCGAGAGAAGCAGAAAGGGCTTTTTCATCGGTTATAGGGATTGTAGTTGTCGGTGTCGGTGCGTTGCTCGCGGAAGATGTTGAAACGCGCCAGCAGCGGATTGCGGCGGTCGAGCAGCCAGAATTCGACGAGCAGCAGCGCGAAGGCGACCGCGATGAGGTACTGGAACTGTTCGTTGTACTCTTCGAAACGGACGGTCGACAGTTCCGACTGCTCCATGTCGTTGATCGCGCGTACGATCTCGTCCAGCCCGATCGACTGCTTGGTGGCGCGGATGTAGGCCCCGCCGGTGATCCGGGCGATCTCCTGCAACATCTTCTCGTCGAGTTTCGAGACCACCATGTCGCCCTTTTCGTCCTTGATGAACTCCCCGCCGATCTCGATCGGGGCGCCTTCGGGCGTGCCGATGCCGATCGTGAAGATCCGGATACCCTGCTCGGCGGCCCGTTCGGCGGCCTGCATCACGTTGCCCTCGTGATCCTCGCCGTCGGTGATGAGGATGATGACGCGCGAATCGCCGCTGCCGCTCGAAAAGGACATCTCGGCCAGCGACAGCGCCTTGCCGATCGACGTTCCCTGCACGGAGGCCATCGAGGGCGAAATCCGTTTGGCGAAGGCTTTGGCCATGCGGTAGTCGGAGGTGATCGGCAGCTGTACGGTGGCGTCGCCTGCGAAGACGATCACCCCGACGCGATCCTGTTCCAGTCCGTCGAATAGCTTGTTGATCGCGTATTTCGTCCGTTCGAGGCGGTTGGGCTCGAAATCTTCGGCCAGCATCGAGTTGGAGATGTCCACCGCGAGCATCATCTCGATGCCCTCGCTCTTCTGTTCGCGCAGCTTCGAGCCGAACTGCGGCCGTGCGGCGGCGAGGATCACGAGGATGACGGCCGTCGTGAAGAGGATGAATTTCAGTTTCATGCGGCCCGTCGAGGCGTCGGGCATAAGCGTGGCTACCGTCGCCGGGTCTCCGAAGCGGGCCAGCCGCCGCCGGCGGTCGTAGAGCGCCCATGCGAAGAGGGCGACGAGTGCGGGCGCGGCCAGCAGCAGGTAGAGGTATTCGGGATGTGCGAAACGAAACATTACGGAATGCGTTTAAGAATCAGGGTGCGAATCAGAAATTCCGCGGCGAGCAGCGCCAGCGCCGCCAATACCCCACCGCAGGTACTCTTCGGTGTAGGTCGTGAAGTCGGCTACCTCGACTTTGCTCTTTTCGAGGCGGTTGATCTCGTCGTAGATCGCGTGCAGCTTCTCGTTGTCCGTGGCGCGGAAGTAGCGGCCGCCGGTGGCGTCGGCGATCTCTTGGAGGGTCTTTTCGTCGATTTCGACCTTGGCCTGCACGAAGGTCATGTTGCCGAACATGTCGATCGCGGGCGTGGGGGCCGTGCCGCGCGATCCGACTCCGATCGTGTAGACCCGGATGCCCTGCTCCTTGGCGATTTCGGCCGCCATGACCGGAGCGATCTCGCCGCGGTTGTTCACGCCGTCGGTCAGCAGGATGATGACCTTCGATTTGGCATCGCTCTCGCGCAGGCGGTTGATAGCCGTCGCCAGTCCGTTGCCGATGGCCGTGCCGTCCTCGATCAACCCGCTGCGCACGCGCCCCAGCAACGTGAGCAGCGTCGACTGGTCGGCGGTCAGCGGGCTCTGCGTGAAGGCTTCGCCCGCGAAGACTACCAGTCCGATCCGGTCGCCGTAGCGGTCGGAGATGAACGATCCGGCCACCTCCTTGGCCGCTTCGAGGCGGTCGGGGCGGAAGTCGCGCGCCAGCATCGATCCCGATACGTCGAGCGCCAGCATGATGTCGATACCGTCGGTATTGGTGCGGGTGTTCTGTTCCGCCGACTGGGGGCGCGCCAATGCCACTACGAGCGTCGCCAGCGCCGCCATGCGCAGCACGAAGGGGGCATGGCGCAGGCAGTAGCGAACGGTACGCGGCGCTTTGAGCACGCCCGCCACCGACGAGATGCGCAACGCCGCTCCGCCCTTCCGCAACCGGTAGAGGTAATAGCCTGCCGCCGGCAGGAGCAGCGTGAGCAGCCACAGCAGATGTGGATTATGAAACGTCATTTCAATCGACAGTTAACGATAATCGGTAATCGGCGGTCGCCGGATCCGTTCCGGCACGGGGCGGTACGAACCGCTCCCGACGAATGGCTGCTTCTGCGTGCGGAACGCCGCCTGCGCCGATCCCCGTTTCTTGGTTCTTACGTGTTTTTACCAGTTTTTCTTCAACCGTACCACGGCGCCGGCCTTCTCTTTGAGCTTCTCCTGCGTCCTGTCCTCCTGCGCCTGGATGGCGTCGAGCATCCGTTCCTGTTCGGAAGGCGAAATGCCGGCCGGCTGGGGTCGGCCCTCGCCCTCCTGCTCCTTGTCGGGCCGGCCGTCCTGATGCTGGTCGTCGCCTTGCCCGTCACCCTCCTGCGGATCGTTCTGGCCCTCCTGCGGATTCTGCTGGTTCTGGCCGTTCTGCTGGTCCTGGTTTTGATCGTCCTTGTTATCTTTATTGTCCTTGTTGTCTTTGTTGTCCTGATTCTGCTGGTTCTGATCGTCGAGCAGTTTCTTGACGTAGGCGTAGTTGAATTTGGCCTGCGGATCGTCGGGGTTCAGGCGCAGCGAGTTCTTGTAGCTTTCGAGCGCTTTCGGCGTATTTCTGCTGCCGGAACTGCGTGTTGCCCAGATTGTAGAAGGCCTGCGCACGATCGACGGGCGCTGCCAGCGAATCGGCGGCGGCCTGTTGCTGTACCTGTGCCGCCTGGTCGTACATCTCCTGCCGGTGAAGGGCGTTGCCCAGGTTGTACTGTGCTTCGAACGACGAAGGGTCGGCGCCCAGCGCACGCATGTAGCGTCCGGCGGCGTCCTGATAGTTGCCCTTTTCGTGGCGCGGTTGCCCTTGCGCACCTGCCGGCGTTCGGGGTACTGCTGTGCCGCGGCGTCGACGGCCAGCAGCGCGAGAACGAGTAGGATGAAAATTCTACGCATGGCTGTCGTTTTTAGGCGTCAGGTCGAGCGGCTCCTCCGCTTCGGCCGAAGGTTGTTCCTCGACGGGTTTGGTCTCCTCGACGAAGTAGTAGGCCCACTGGTAAGCCTCTTCGTTGCGTGCGGCTTCGGGCGTCGCCTTGGCGAATTTCACCAGATCGGCTTCGCGCAGCAGCGCCGTGAGCTCCATGGCGCTCTTGCGGGGCAGGTCGAGCGGACGTACCGCATCGATGATCTCGTCGGAGGTCATCTCCAAGGCGCCGATGCCGTAACGCCCCGCCAGATAGCGGCGCAGGATGTCGGTCAGCCCCGAATAGTAGGCCTTGTGTTTGTTGTTCTGCCACAATTTCTGGTTGTGAAGCCCTTCGAGCGCGCGGATCGCCTCGACGTGGGGCGGTGCGGGCGGCGCGGGTTTGAAGAGGTCGCTCAGGTGTTTGCCGCGCTTGGACAGGTGATAACGCAGCGCGAAGAGCAGCGCCGCGAGGTTCAGCAGCAGGAACAACCCGCCGAAAAGGTATCCTGTGATCTCCTCGGCGCGCAGCGGCAGCGTCCGCTGCGGTTTGAGGTCGTAGATCGTCTGCTTGGCGGTGTCGATCTGGAACGTTCCCACGTCGAGCCGCAGCGAATCGGAGGTGTAGAGCGTGTCGACGATGTTCTTGTCGGCATAGAGCACGCCGGGACGCCCCAAATTGTAACGTCCTTCGGAGAAGGCCTGCATGACGTAGCGTTTGCGCAGCCGGAGCCGCCGGCCCTCCCGCGAGAGCGTGTCGACGGGCAGCGACTGCACCACTTCGAGCTTGTCGTCGTTTTCGTAGAGCGGGAATTCGGTCACCTGCACCTGGTCGCGCTCGACGTCGATTTCGAGCGTGAAGGTGTCGCCGATGCCGATGCTGTCGGGGACGATGCGCGCCTCGACCGTCGGGGTCTGGGCGGAGGAGGCCGTCGCCGCAGCGAGCAGGGCGGCCGCGGCCGCTGTGAGGAATGCCGGTCGTTTCATCGTTGCTTGAAGAGTTTGATGAGTTCCACCACGTAGTCTTCGTCGGTCGAGATCGTCGCCGTGTCGATGCGGTTGTGTTTGAGCAGCGAGTCGATCGCCTCGCTGCGCTGCCGCCATGCGCGGGCGTAATGGTCGCGCACGGCCGCCGACGAAGTGTCGACCCAGACCTTGCGCCCCGTCTCGGCGTCCTGCAACTCGGCGATGCCCACGTCGGGCAGTTCGGCTTCGCGCGGATCGAAGACGCGGATACCCACCAGGTCGTGTTTGCTGCCGGCGATTTTCAGGGCGTTGGCGAACTCCTCGCCGTCGCGTGCCGGATCGAGGAAATCCGAGAGCAGGAACGCCGTGCAGCGCTTCTTCATCACGGCCGTCAGGAAACGCACCGCCTCCGACAGCGCCGTGCCCGTCGACCGGGGCCGGAAGCCGATCAGCTCGCGGATAATCATCAGGATGTGGCTGCGCCCCTTCTTCTGGGCGGGATGTACTTCTCCACGCGGTCGGAGAAGAAGATGCAGCCCACCTTGTCGTTGTTCTGGGCGGCCGAGAAGGCCACGACGGCGGCGATTTCGGTCAGAATGTTCTTTTTGAGGAAGTGGGTCGACCCGAACATGCGCGAGGCCGAGACGTCGACCATGAGCATCATCGTCAGCTCGCGCTCCTCCTCGTAGACCTTGATGTGGGGCGAGCGCGAACGCGCCGTGACGTTCCAGTCGATGTCGCGCACGTCGTCGCCGGCACGGTACTCCTCACTTCGGAAAACGACATGCCCCGTCCGCGGAAAGCCGTGTGGTACTTTCCGGCGAAGATCTCGTTCGACAGGCCGCGTGTCTTGATCTCGATTTTGCGGACCCGTCGCAGAATATCGTTTTCGTTCTCGATCATCGTGTTACGGGACGATTACGTTGTTCAGGATGTCGGTGATGATCTCCTCGGTGGTGATGTTTTCGGCCTCGGCTTCGTAGGTCAGCCCGATACGGTGGCGCAGTACGTCGTGGCAGACGGCGCGCACGTCTTCGGGAATCACGTAGCCGCGGCGGCGGATGAAGGCGTAGGCGCGGGCGGCCTTGGCCAGCGAGATCGAGGCACGGGGCGATCCGCCGTAGGCGATCAGCGTCTGCAACTTCTGGAGGTTGTATTCGGCCGGTTCGCGCGTGGCGAAGATGATGTCGACGATGTATTTCTCGATCTTCTCGTCCATGTAGACGTCCTCCACCACGCGGCGCGCCTTGACGATGTCTTCGGGTGCGATCACCTTGTGCGGCGAGGGAAGCCCTTCGCCCGAGAGGTTCATCCGCACGATGTCGCGCTCCTCCTGCTTCGTGGGGTAGGAGATTTTGGCTTTGAGCATGAATCGGTCGACCTGCGCTTCCGGGCAGCGGGTAGGTTCCCTCCTGTTCGAGGGGGTTCTGCGTGGCCAGCACCAGGAAGGGCTCGGGCAGCTTGTAGGTGTCGTCGCCGATGGTCACCTGGCGCTCCTGCATCGCTTCGAGCAGCGCCGACTGCACCTTCGCCGGCGAGCGGTTGATCTCGTCGGCCAGTACGAAGTTGGCGAAGACGGGGCCTTTGCGCACCATGAACTCCTCGCTCTTCTGCGAGTAGATGAGCGTACCGATCAGGTCGGCCGGCAACAGGTCGGGCGTGAACTGGATGCGGGCGAAATCGGCGTCGACGGCCTTTGCGAGCGTCGTAATCGCCAGCGTCTTGGCAAGACCCGGCACGCCTTCCAGGAGGATGTGGCCGTTCGACAGCAGACCGATCAGCAGCGTGTCGATCAGATGGGTCTGACCGACGATCACCTTGCTCATCTCGGCGCGCAGCGTGTCGACGAAGACCGACTCCCGCTCGATGCGTTCGTTGAGTTCCTTGATATTGATGACTTCACTCATGGATGTTATGTTTTTTTAGATGTTATTGCCGTACTGTTTTTTAACGAATAGTATGCAAATTTATTATAAAAACGCAGAAAAATGAATTTTTCCCGTCGAAATCGACATTAAAACCCCGCGAAAGAGCCGTTTGCTCTCCCTTCGGACGTGTCGCGTCCTCCCTTCGGCGATATGGTTTTACGATATATATTTCGTATATTCGCCCACACTGCGATAGTGCAGCGAATTTCATAAATTTTATCCCGATGGAAAAACTTAGGTTCATGAGAGGTGCGGCAGCGTTGTTGGCGGGTTCCGCAATGCTTTTCGCATCGTGCAGCGACGACGACGCGCCGATGCCCGATCCCGAATTGACGTTGACGCCCGATACCGAGATCTCCCTGCCGGTCGGGGGGGGGGGGCGTCGAGGTGGCCGTGTCGACTAATCTCGGCAGCTGGACGGCGTTGTCGAATGAGACGTGGTGCGAGGTTACGCTCGCCGAAGGCAAATTCACGGTGTCGGCCGATGCGAACGATGCGCTGGCTGCGCGTCCGACGGCGACGGTTACGGTCACTGCGGGCGAAGGCGAACGGAGCATCACCCGCGAGGTGCGGGTGACGCAGGGGGCTCAGACGTTCACCGACCTGAGTGCGGCGGGCCGCGCCAACTGCTATATCGTCGCTCCGAAGTCGGCGTCGGTCTTCGATGCCGCTTACAAAGGCAACTCCTCCACCGAATCGATCGGTGCGGCCGAGGGCGCCGAACTGGTTTGGCAGAGCGCGCAGGGTCTCGTTACGCGGGTAGCCTACGCCGCCGACGAGAAGAAGATCATCGTCGAGACCGCCGACAAGAGCGGCAATGCCGTCGTGGCGGCCGTCGACGAGTCGGGAACGATCCTGTGGAGCTGGCATCTGTGGATCGTCGATTACGATCCGTCGGCGTCGCTCTTCACGACGGCTCCCAATGCGTCGGGGACGACGTGGAGTTTCATGGACCGCAATCTGGGTGCGCTGACCGTCGAGCGCGGCAGTTTCGATTCGCACGGGCTGCTCTACCAGTGGGGGCGCAAAGATCCGTTCCCCGGTACGACGGCTTTTACGATCATGAACGAGGATTACACCTACGAGGTCGACGGCGAGCCTGAGGTCTACGGCATCGACAACCGTGTGTTGCCGAAGTTCGGTCTGACGGCGGAATTCCACGGGACGATCGAGAAATCGATCCGGAATCCGGCGGTATTCTATGCGATGACCTACAAGCATACGGGCGTGGAGGACGAGTACGGCGAAAGAGATCGTCGAAAACGATTATAAGACCGGCGACTGGGTCGACGTGTCGAACGACGACTACTGGGGCGGCGAGAGCAGGAAGAAGACGATCTACGATCCCTGCCCCGTGGGCTATAAGGTTCCGGTCTGCGACGCCGACGGCAATACGCCCTACGCATGGCTCGTCTATACCGCAGGGAAGTGGGACGAAGCCAATCGCGGTTTCGAGCAGGAGGGACAGTGGTTCCCCACGACCGGTACGCGCGCCTACGCTTCCGGAGGGCTGGATTATACCGAGGCCAATCCTTACAGCGGCCTGTGGATCGGAACGAAGGGCAAGGCTTCGGACAATTTGGAACTCTATCCCGATCTTTACGGTCAGTATATGTTCATCATCGATAGCAAGCGAATGCTCAAAGTCAGCAAAGACAAGCGTTCGCAGGGCATGTCGCTGCGCTGCGTGAAGGCGTAGCTTTCCGCCGCAATCCGGTTTTACGGGGAGTGCCGCCGTCGGGGCGGCGCTCCTCTTTCGCTTCCTGCGCGGGTGCGGTTTCCACGGGGGCGTGCGGGCGCCGTCCGGCTTGTCTTCCCCTGAAAACGAAGCACCGCACCGACACAGGGTCGGTACGGCGCGGGAGAAGTCGTTGAACTTCGTTCTTCGTTTTCTCGCCTCGGCATAACTCGAACTGCGTTCGGCTCTGCGCTCGGCTTAATGAAAAACGTTCGACTGCGCGTTTAGCGTGCGCCGAGTTTCTGGTCGAGCATGTAGACGCCCACCTTCTCGCCTTCGATGGCTTTGAAGCCTTCAAGAATACCGCGGGCCGTATCTTCCTCCTCGACCTGCTCGTTGACGAACCATTGCAGCATGTTCGCCGTTGCGAAATCCTGCTCGGCGGCGGCCAGCTTGCACAGATCGTGGATCATCGCCGTCACCTTCTGTTCGTGGGCGAGCGTGTCCTCGAACATCGCCACGACCGACGGCCATTCGGTCTGCACGGCGGCGATGGGAGCCAGCACGACCTTGGCGTTCTGCGATTGGAGATAGCCCGCCAGCTTCTCGGCGTGCCCCTGCTCCTCCTTGAACTGGTGTACGAACCAGTGTGCGGAACCTTTGAACTCTTTGTCCGCCGCGTCCATCGACATCGAGAGATAGAGATATGCCGACCAGAGTTCGGCATTGATCTGGGCGTTGATCGCCTCCTGCATTTTTTTGCTGATCATAGTTGTATCGTTTAATGTATTAAATTTTCTTTTGTACAAAGATAGCGAATTATTCGATACGCGGTTCTGTTTTTCATTCATATCTTTTTATGGAGCTATAAGTCGGGCTTATGATGCGCCGGCAACGGTCCGATGATCGGGGACGAGCGGGAGGAGCCGTAAGTCCGGTGCGGTTTCGGCGTGCGGAGAAAAGCTTGCGGCGGGACTTCGCACGCCGGAGGCCGCGGTTCGCAGAGCCGGAATCGTCGTTCGCCGAAGGATCGGATACCGCCGCGAGGATCGGCCGCCGGCATCCGAATCCGCTGTTTGTGCCGTCGTTCGGAACGTTTTTTTCGGGCGAAGTGCCGGAGTCTCGGATTTTTTTTCTATCTTTGCAAGCCAATTGTGGCGGAACAAAACATTATCAACAATGAAAGTTTGCGAAATTACAGGCAAGGTCGCGGTGATCGGCAACAATGTCTCTCACTCGAACCGCAAGACCAAGCGCAAATTCAGTCCGAATTTGAAGACCAAGCGTTTCTGGTCAGAGGAAGAGGGCCGCTGGATCACCCTCAAGGTGTCGGCTGCCGGTATGAAAACAATTAACAAGAAGGGTCTCGCAGTGGCTCTGCGCGAAGCTGCCTGCCCCAAGAAGATTTACTAAACCGTATTGACAAATGGCTAAGAAAGGCAATCGCGTTCAGGTCATCCTCGAATGCACCGAACAGAAGGAGAGCGGTGTTGCGGGCATGTCTCGTTACATCACTACCAAAAACAAGAAAAACACCCCCCGACCGTCTGGAACGTAAGAAGTACAATCCCTATCTGGAAGCGGGTGACGTTACACCGTGAAATCAAATAATCGAGCGTTATGGCAAAGAAAGTAGTCGCAACCCTGAAAACCGGCACGGGCAAGCAGTTTACCAAGTGCATCAAAATGGTCAAGTCGGAGAAGACCGGCGCCTATATGTTCAAGGAGGGTATCATTCCCAACGACCATGTAAAGGAGTTCTTCGCAGAGAAGAAATAAACCGTTCCGACGGTATTCGTGGTTAAGGGCATCGGCCCTTAACACAAAAAAGGCATCCTCGACAAGGGGATGCCTTTTGTGTTTTTATACGGGCGGGCTGCGGCGGGGCGGACGCTGGATGCCGGCTGTCGCCGGGACGTCCGGACGGGCGGGCGGAGGTTTTAGGCGTGTGAGGGATGGCGGTGCGGGCGGAGTTCGTTCGGCAGGTCGTGTGCCGTGAGGCGTCCGGAGAGGACGAGGTTGGGGTTCGTTGCCGACGGTACGCTGAACGCGGCCGGAGGTGTACTTGTACATCAGTGTGGAGAGGCGGTTCGTGTCGTCATTTGCGCGTGCCGAGCAGGTGCGTGGGGTTTCGTGTGGCATCGAACCTTTTCGTTAAGCCGAGCGCAGAGCCGGACTTGTTCGGGCTGTGCCGAGGCGAGAAAAGGAGCACGAATGTGAACGTTTTCGTTAAGCCGAACGCAGAGCCGGACTTGTTCAGGCTATGCCGGGGCGGGAAAACGAAGAATGAAATTCAACGATTCACCCCTGCCGCAAACCGTCGCGACAGGGGTGAGGTTGGGAGTGCCGTCGGAAACCCGCCGGCGGGAAGAGCCGTCCGGCCTCAGAATTTGTGCATGGCCCGGACGAGGAACGAAATGTTCTTCGACGTCTGTTCGACGAAGGGCGGCTCGATCCCCATGGGTCGTCATGGCTGTCCATGCGTCGTCGCCTTCGGTCGAGGAGAAATAGTACATCAGCCGGTCCATCTTCACTCCGCCGTGCTCTTTCAGCCGGTTGTTGAACTGTTCGCGGGCCTTGCGGTCGAACTTTATGCGGCCGTTGTTGTAGAGATGGCCGATGCGCAGCACCTCGTTGATCGCGGGCAGATACCACCCGCTTCGCCGAGGTCGCGGCACCATTTGAAGGCAGGATAGTCCTCCCACCGGACTTTTCCTTCGTCGGCCATGCGGGCGAAGGCGGCCTGGTTGACCGCTCCGTCGTGTTGGTCGTCGAGACCCAGCCGCACGGCGTCGCTCTTCTTGAATTCGCACCAGCGCAGATTGGCCTGCGCGATCGACATCACGATGCCGTGCCCTTCGGCGTCGACCTCGATGACGATGCCCCGCACGCCGTTCTCGTCGAAATAGTCGCCCGGCTGGTAACGTCCCGCGAAAGCGCTCGGCGCGGATCGCTTCGACTGTTTCTGCGGTGCGGGATTCTTCGCCTCGGCCGCCAGACGGTCGTAATCCTCCTGCGAGAAGATGTCGGTCGAACCGTCCTCGAAGCGGATGTAGACGACGTTCGCGACCGACACCAGATAGGTCGGGCCGTCGAGGTGCGACGCCTTCTTGTATTTGATGTCCTTTTCGCCGATTTCGAGCACTTTGGCTTCGACGTTCGTGCCGTCCTTCTTGACGATCAGATCCTGTGCCGCTGCGTCCCAGACGCCGCACGACAGGAGAAACAGGAGGGAAATAAGTCCTTTCTTCATGGGTTTACATTTGATTTTCAACAGTTTTCTGCATCCGGCGGGCCTTGCGGGGAGGTTTCGCCGTCTGCCGGTGCGATGTTCCGGCCGCCGTTCGCACCGCCCGGCATCGCCTCTGCGGGTCGGAACCGCGATTATACGCTTTACAAATATAACTAATTTTGCGAATAGTTATTATCTTTGTCGCAAGAATAAATGCCGGCGGGGCGGAACCGTGGTGCGATGCAGCCGTGCAGGAGTCCGCCCGTCGTCCGGCTAAAACCGATTTTGTTATGGGATTTTTCGATCTGTTCAGAAAGAAACAGGATACGCCGGCCGATACTGCCGCCGGGGCGGCTGTCGAAGCACAGCCCGAACAGCGGCGCGAGGAGTTGAACGCCGGACTGGAACGCACCAAGACGGGCCTTTTCTCGAAACTGGCGCGTGCCGTAGCGGGCCGCTCGACGGTCGACGCCGAGGTGCTGGACGATTTGGAGGAGGTGCTCATCACCTCCGACGTGGGGGTCGAGACGACCGTCAAGATCATCCGCCGCATCGAGGAGCGCGTCGCGCGCGACAAGTACATGAACGCGGCCGAATTGCGCGGCATCCTGCGCGACGAGATCGCGGCGCTGATGGAGCAGTCGCACGCTTCGACCAAGGATTTCGGGCTGGAACTGCCCGAAGGGACGCCCTACGTGCTGATGGTCGTGGGGGTCAACGGCGCAGGCAAGACGACGACCATCGGCAAGCTGGCGGCCAAGCTGACCGCTGCGGGCCGCAAGGTCTACATCGGCGCGGCCGATACGTTCCGGTGCCGCGGCGATCGACCAGCTGGCCGTCTGGGCCGAAGCGGGCCGGTGCGACGATGATCCGTCAGGAGATGGGCTCCGATCCCGCGTCGGTGGCTTACGATACGCTCCGCTCGGCCGTTGCGAACAGGGGCCGACGTGGTGCTCATCGACACGGCAGGGGCGTCTGCACAACAAGGTGGGGCTGATGAACGAGCTGACCAAGATCCGCAACGTCATGGCGAAGGTCATCCCCGGTGCGCCGCACGAAGTGATGCTCGTGCTGGACGGTTCGACCGGTCAGAACGCCTTCGAGCAGGCCCGGCAGTTCACGCAGGCCACGCAGGTCACGTCGCTGGCGATCACCAAGCTCGACGGCACGGCCAAGGGCGGTGTGGTGATCGGTATCAGCGACCAGTTCCGTATTCCGGTGCGTTACATCGGCGTGGGCGAGCGCATCGACCAGTTGCAGCTCTTCGACCGCCGTGCGTTCGTCGAGGCGCTCTTCGGCGACGAGACGAAATAAGGCGCACGGGATGAAGAAGATCAACGTCATAACGCTCGGCTGCTCGAAGAATACGGTCGACTCGGAGCACCTGATGGCGCAGCTGGCTGCGGCGGGCTATACCGTCGCGGCGGACAGCGACCGTACGGATGCCCGTGTGGTAGTGGTCAACACCTGCGGCTTCATCGGCGACGCCAAGCAGGAGTCGATCGACATGATCCTGCGCGCCGCCGCGGCCAAGCAGGCCGGTCGGATCGACCGGCTGTTCGTCGTGGGATGTCTTTCGGAGCGGTATGCCGACGAGCTGCGCCCCGAACTGCCCGAGGTGGACGAGTTCTTCGGCGTGAAGGACTGGGAGGGCGTCGTGCGGGCGCTGGGCGGCGAGTGGCGGTCGGATCTGGCCACGGAGCGGCGGCTCACGACGCCGCGTCACTACGCCTACCTCAAAATCGGCGAGGGGTGCGACTGGAAGTGCGGTTACTGCGCCATTCCGCTCATCCGCGGGCCGCACGTCTCGGTGCCGATGGAGCAGGTGCTCGACGAGGCGCGGCGGCTGGCCGCCGGCGGCGTGCGCGAACTGATGGTCATCGCGCAGGACACGACCTATTACGGGGTCGATCTCTACGGCCGCCGCCGGCTGGCGGATCTGCTCACAGAGCTGTGCCGCATCGGGGGGCATCGAGTGGATCCGCCTGCATTACGCCTATCCGACGGGGTTCCCCGACGACGTGATCGAAGTCATGGCGCACGAGCCTAAAATCTGCAAATACCTCGACATTCCCTTCCAACATATCTCCGATGCGCAGTTGAAGGCCATGAAACGCCGCCACACCAAGGCCGACGCCTATCGGCTCGTCGAACGGCTGCGTGCGGCCGTGCCCGACATCGCTCTGCGTACGACGCTGCTCGTGGGCTATCCGGGCGAGACGGAGGCCGATTTCGCGGAGCTGCTGCAATTCGTCGACGACGTGCGTTTCGACCGGCTGGGCGTCTTCGCCTATTCCGAGGAGGAGGGTACCTATTCGGCGCTGCATTTGAAGGACGATGTGCCCGACGAGGTGAAGCGGCGGCGCGTGGAGCGGATCATGGAGCGGCAGAAGGCGATTTCGCTCGACAACAACCTCCGCCGCGTGGGGCGTACCGAGCGCGTGGTGGTCGACGCGCGGCAGGGCGACTATTACGTCTGCCGCACGCAGTACGATTCGCCCGAGGTCGACCAGGAACTGCTGATCCCCGCCGGCGGCCGACGGCTTCGGCGCGGCTGTTTCTACGAGGCATGCATCACGGCAGCCGAGGAGTACGACCTCTACGGCGAACTGACCGAACGGCGAAAACGGTAGTGCAGAGGGCATTCCGAAGCGGCCGGCGGTTTCGGCCGTCGTGCCGGCTGAAAAATATCTTCGGCCGTTCTTTCGTTTTTCCGTAAAAATTTTTACCTTTGGGATGTTAATGTTGTAACGACGATCGTTCATGGCGGCTCAGGAGATCATAGCGAACCTCGCGGCGCAGGTGCGGCGGCTGATGGCGGAACACGCCAAGCTGCGCGGACTGTGCGATCGGATGAAGACCGAGGGCGACGCCCTGCGCAAGGAGAACAGGACGTTGCAGGAGCGGGTGCGTTCGCTCGAAGAGGAGCTGTCGTGCGTGCGGCTGGCCGAAGGGCTTGCCGGCGGCGGTCGGAATCGGGAACGGGCGCGGGCGCGTGTCAACCGTTTAGTGCGGGAGGTAGACAGGTGTATTGCGTTGTTGAACCGGCAGCAGGAGTAACGAAACCGTAGCGAATGGCCAAGCAGAACATAACGGTAAAAATCATCGGGAAACCCTATCCGCTGGCGATCGACGGCGAGAAGGAGGAGTTGTATCGCCTTGCCGAGCGCGAGATCAACGCATACGTCACGCGCATCGAACAGGCGCACTTCAAGGGGTTTTCTAAGGAAGATTGTCTGGCGATGGCCGCTTTCCAGATCGCGGTGGCGAAGCTGGCGCTGGCGCAGAGCCGCGAGGTCGGCGACGAGGAGGTGAAGACGCTCGCCGCGCTGGGGCGGAGAGTTGGAGAGCTATCTCGATGCGTTGCGCTGACGGGCGCGGGATCGGTGAATGAAGAGGCGTCGGACGTCGAGGTCCGATGCGTCGGCAGAAAGAAAAGAGAGAGACGGGCGCTCCGGCGCGGACAATAATCGCAGGTCGGGCACCGTTCTTGAAATGAAACGTTTGACGACGGATTGCGTTCTTTAACATACACAGAAATAATCTACCCGCATAGATTCCTTCTAGCTTTGCGAAACTGAACACTTATTACATTGGGGTCAACTTACGCGAATGTCTCAAAATCAGGCCTTGACCCTTCGGGGGTGCATCCTCCGGGGTGCCGTTGGAAGATTGCGAACCCGAAGCCCCCACACATGACTTATCGGCAGATTCGTCAAACAAGAGCAAGGAATCCTATGCGGTTTTTTATATGTATACCTATTAATTAACTATATTAACTAACACAACTCGAAACCATGATTGCCATTGTATTATCGAGCGTCGTTTCGGCCGTTGTGTGCGTCGGTATCTATGTTCTGGTGACCCGGTTTATCACCAAGAATACCATCCGCGCACAGCGTGAAGCCGCCCTCAAAGAGGCGGAGGCCGAAGGCGAAATGATAAAGAAGGAGCGGATTCTCCAGGCCAAGGAGAAATTCATTCAGCTCAAAAGCGACTACGACCGTCAGGTCAACGAGCGCAACCAGAAGCTCGCGCAGAGCGAGCAGCGCGCCAAGCAGATCGAGGCCAACCTGCTGAATCAGCAGCGCGAATTGGAGAACCGCCTGCGCGAGAACGAACGGCTCAAAGAGCAGATGGAAGCGCAGCGGCAGCTGCTGGAACATAAGACCGAGGAGATCGACCGCCTGATGAAGGAGCAGAACGCGCGTCTGGAACAGATTTCGGGCATGAGTTCGGAGGACGCCAAGAACATCCTGATCGAGAACATGAAGGCCGAAGCCAAGACGATGCGGCCGCCTACATCAACGAGACGATCGAGGAGGCCAAGCTGACCGCCACGAAGGAGGCCAAGCGGATAATCGTCACCTCGATTCAGCGCGTGGCCACCGAGACGGCCATCGAGAACGCCGTGACGGTCTTCAATATCGAGAGCGACGAGGTCAAGGGCCGCATCATTGGCCGCGAGGGGCGCAACATCCGTGCGCTGGAAGCGGCTACCGGCATCGAGATCATCGTCGACGACACGCCCGAAGCGATCATCCTGAGCGGCTTCGACCCCGTGCGCCGCGAGATCGCCCGTCTGGCGCTGCACCAGCTCGTCACCGACGGCCGCATCCACCCCGCACGCATCGAGGAGGTGGTCGCCAAGGTTCAGAAGCAGATCGAGGAGGAGATCGTCGAGGTCGGCAAGCGCACGACGATCGACCTGGGAATCCACGGACTGCACCCCGAACTGATCCGCCTGATCGGTAAGATGAAGTACCGTTCGTCCTACGGGCAAAACCTGTTGCAGCACGCCCGCGAAACGGCCAATCTGGCCGGTATCATGGCCTCCGAACTGGGGTTGAACCCCAAGATCGCACGCCGTGCCGGTCTGCTGCACGACATCGGCAAGGTGCCCGACGACGAACCCGAACTGCCGCACGCAATCATCGGCATGAAGCTCGCCGAGAAATACAAGGAGAAGCCCGACGTCTGCAATGCGATCGGAGCGCACCACGACGAGGTGGAGATGACATCGATCGTAGCTCCGATCATTCAGGTGTGCGACGCCATTTCGGGCGCCCGTCCCGGCGCCCGCCGCGAGGTGGTGGAGTCCTATATCAAGCGGCTCAAGGAGATGGAGGAGATCGCCCTCTCGTATCCGGGCGTGCAGAAGACCTATGCCATTCAGGCGGGCCGCGAGCTGCGCGTGATCGTCGGCGCCGATAAGCTCTCCGACCAGGAGTCCGAAGGATTGTCGCGCGACATCGCCAAGAAGATTCAGGACGAAATGACCTATCCGGGTCAGGTGAAGATCACCGTGATCCGCGAAACGCGCGCCGTAGCCTACGCGAAGTAGCGCCGGTTCGCCGGACAGGCCATTGGGCCGTATCGACGAACCTTCCCGAACCCCTCCTTGCGAAAGGAGGGGTTTTTGTTGTGCAGGTGAAGATCACGGTGATCCGCGGAACGTGGGCCCCGTTTGCTTGCGGAACGGGCTCGACATTGCCGGACGACGTGTCGATCGTTCACCTCCGCGGCAGCGGGCGGTTGCGGTCGAGCGCGGCCAGTACGTTGCGGCGCAACGGCGCGCAGCGACGGCGGCAGGAGATCGGGTTCCAGCAGCTCGACCAGCGTCCGGAATTCGTGCAGCAGGTCTTTCTGGGTGCGGCACATTTCGCAGGCGAGCTTCATGCAGTACATGCGCACGGCGTGAGGCTGCGCGGGATCGGTCATCGCATCGAGGCAGAAATCCAGAAAGTCGACCCGCAGCGGCTCCGGCTGCGGTTGCCGGTAGAGAAGCGCGAGCAGCAGCCGCCGGCGTCCCGCGTGCGGGCAGTCGAGCGCCGCGGCGACCAGTTCGTCGTAGCGGTCGCGGAGCACGGCGTCCCATGTCGGGGCGAGGTGGCACAGCGTCCACGCAGCCCGGTAGGCGAGCGGCTCCTCGCCGGCGGAAAGCAGAGCGTAGAGTGCCTGCACTTCGTCGGCCGAACGTACGGCGGAGGCGATGCGCCGCACGGCGGACGGATGCGTGAACCCCAACAGTTCGTCACGCAGCTCCGCGACGGTTCGGGAGCTATCGTTCGACCGGTTCATAGTCGATGTGCGACTCCTCGTCGGTGCGTTCGATCTTCATGATGACCGGCCGCAGACCGTCGTTGCAGGAGCAGATCGCCACGCCCTCCCGATCGATCCAGTCGCCGTAGTAGAAGACGCCCGCTCCGTGCGACAGGGCGAAAACGTACTGGTAGACCGCTTTCCACGCTTCGTCGCAGAAGCCTTCGGGTTTGGCGTAATCGGCGTAGAAGACCTGCCCTTCGCGCATCATCGGGCAGCGGGTGAAGCCGGGGGCGGCGTACTCTTTGGCCAGTTCTTCGTCGAGGGTGGTTTTGAGAATGGTGATTTTGCAGCGTTTCATCCTGTGGGATCGTTTGTTTTTCGTAAAGATATGCAAAGTCGCGGGGAAAAAGCGACGCTTCGCAAGTTTAAAACGGGGAATTAAAAATTCTGTTATGTCATCCTGAGGGCGGCGGAATTCCGGCGTAAGGACCGACTGCTGTCGTATTTGCGGGGCGGAGTCTGCGGAGAGGCCCGCCGCGGGCGGTGTCTGCGAGGGCCCAAGCCCCGCGCGGCATCGAATCCGGCCGCCCTTTCCGCCGTAATCGGGCCCGAGTAGTTACCGTCGTTTTTTCGGATCGTCCTCCGAGGTGCGGCAGCGCCCGTTGACGGCGGTCGAGCCGTCGGATCGTACTTCCATGTCGAAGCCGACGGCCGCCTCGTCGATCGTGAGTCGGGGAATCGGGACGAGCGTCAGCAACGGCACTTCGACCGGCTTTGCCGTCGGAGGTCGTAAAGGCGATGCGGGAGGATGCGTCGACGGGACGGCCGACCGCGTCGGGATGGGCCGCCGGATCGTCCGGCAGCGGGGCCTTTCGGGGATCTTCGTGCATGGGTCTATTCGTTTCGGGGTGTATCCTGCCGCAGAATTTCGTCGCGCAGCAGGGCGATGGCCTGTCCCGACGCACGATCGATGATCTGGCCGCGGTCGCTGCCCGACTGCCGGCAGACGGCGACGGTTCCCTGCGGGCTCGCCACGGCCATCCAGACCGTTCCGACCGGACATTCGGGCGTGCCGCCCGCGGGGCCTGCGACGCCGGTGGTAGCCACTGCATAGTCGGCGTGTGCCGTGCGCCGCATTCCTTCGGCCATGGCGCGGACGACGGGTTCGCTCACCACGCCGTAGCGGTCGATGTCGTCGAGGCTTACGCCCAGCAGGTCGTGTTTCGCCTCGACGGTGTAGCTGACCACGCCGCATCGGAAGTAGGCCGAGGCGCCGGGCATGGCGGTAAACCGGGCGGCGATGGCGCCTCCCGTACAGCTTTCGGCCGTGGCGAGCGTCAGGTGGCGCTGCGTGAGCAGGTCGTGGACGACCGACTGGATCGTGGCCGTTTCGTAGCCGAGGATATATTCGGGAATGATCGTGCGCAGCTTCTCGAACTGCGCTTCGATTTCGTGCGCCACCTCTTCGCCTTCGACCTCGTAGGCCGACAGCCGCAGCCGCACCTTGTCGGGCGAGGGGAGGTAGGCCAGATGCAGGTAGGGCGGCAGGGCGGCCTCCCAGCCGGCGATCCGTTCGGCGAGCATCGACTCGGCCAGTCCCGAGGTGATGAGCGTGCGGTGTACGATCTGCCGCAGGGCGAAGCGGGCTTTGAGACGCGGCATCACTTCGTCCTGCATGAGGGGTGTTCCATTTCGAACGGCACGCCCGGCAGCGAGACCACGACACGGCCGTCGCGTTCGAACCACATCCCCGGCGCCGTGCCGTGGGCGTTGAAACAGCACCGTGCAGCAGGCGGGAACGAGCGACTGTCCCCGGTTGAGGTCGTTGTAGGCGATGCCCCGGCTTTCGAGCATCCGGCGCACGTGCCGGGCGACCCGTTCGTCGCGTACCAGTTCGCAGCCGAACAGCTCGGCGAGCGTACGTTTGGTGATGTCGTCCTTCGTGGGACCGAGGCCGCCGGTGAGGATCGTCACGTCGCTGCCGTCCATGGCGCGGCGGAGCGCGGCGACGATGGCGTCGTGGTCGTCGCCGACCGATTCCTTTTTTTCGGCGACGACGATGCCCGCCGTGTTGAGGTGGCGGGCGATGGATGCGGAGTTGGTGTCGACGATCTGTCCGATGAGGATTTCGTCGCCGATGGTGATGATTGTGGCTTTCATGGAGCGTATCAGTTTTCTGCGGCCTTCTTTTCGAGCAGTGCGCGGCAGATTTCGCGCACGTAGCCCGGGCCGTTGTAGATGTAGCCGGTGTAGATCTGTACCAGCGCAGCCCCTGCGTCGAGCATGGCCCGCACGTCGTCGGGTGTCATCAGACCGCCGACGCCGATAATCGGGTAGGTTCCCTGCGAACGGGTGTGGATGCGGCGCACGACTTCCAGTGCCCGCTGCGTGAGCGGCTGTCCGCTCACGACGCCGGCGCCGATGCGCGTCGCTTCGAGCCGGTTGACTCCTTCGCGCGAGACGGTGGCGTTGACGGCTACCATGCCGTCGAGCGGCGTGTCGAGCATGATGTCGGTCATCAGGTCGATCGTCTCGTCCGAGAGGTCGGGCGAGACTTTCAGCAGGATGGGGCGGTACTGGTTCTGCCCGCGGCGGAATTCGAAGAGCGGTTCCAGAATCTTCGTGATGTTTTCGCGCGTCTGGTACGATGCTGCCTTCTGCCCCGGATCGCAGGCGACGTTGATCGTGAAATAGTCGGCGTACTGGTAGAGGTTGCGGAAGCATTTGAGGTAGTCGGCCGGCGTCTGGTCGCAGGGCGTGGCCGTGTTCTTGCCGATGTTGCAGCCGACGATCGCCTCTCCGCGCGGCTGTCGCAGGTGCGCCACGGCGCGGTCGAGGCCGTGGCTGCAAATGCCTACGCGGTTGAGCAGCGCGCGGGCCGCGTCGAGCCGGAAGATGCGCGGCTTGGGATTGCCCGGCTGACGCTTGGGGGTGATGCTTCCCACCTCGACGAATCCGAAACCCATGGCCGACAGTTCGCGGTAGATGTGGCCGTAACGGTCGAATCCGGCGGCCATTCCTACGGGATTCTTGAAACGGATGCCGAAGACTTCGCGTTCGAGCGACGGGTCTTCCGTCGCATAGAGTTTGTGCAGCAACCACCGTCCGCCGGGTACCTTGCCGAGCAGCGAAAGGGTTGCCGTCACGATGTGATGGGCCTGTTCGGGAGGCAGGGAGAAGAGCAGGGGTTTGATGAGTTTGCCGTACAGCATGTACCGATGAATTAACGGTGCAAATATAGGTATATTTTCACAATCGACAACGGACGATCGACAATTTGCCGGCGGCCGCCGCGCGGCCGCGGGACCTTCGTCCTCGTTCCGCGCAGGGTGTCCGCATCGCCGTCTCCTTCCGGCGGGACGAGGGCGTTCGCGGCGAAGGCGGCGGTTTCCGATCACCGGCTCAGAAATACTCCTCTCGGTAGGGTAGCCGTTGCGTAACGCCTCGAATCGTTCGGGGTGGCGTTTGAGCGTGTCGCTCTCGGCGGCGATGTCGTAGCGTGCGCCGATGGTCGCGGCCAGTTCGTCCCAGCCGATCGGGCGGGGATGCGACGGCGCGACGGCGGGGTACCACCCTTCGAGCGGCAGCGCGAAACAGCGGGCGACGGCCCCGACGGCCATGGCCGTGGCGTTGGCCTTGCCCTGCGCCGAATAACCTGCGATGTGGGGTGTGGCGAGGATCGCCCCCGCCAGCAGCCGGCGGTCGATGTCGGGTTCGTGTTCCCAGACGTCGAGGACGTAGGGACGGCCGCTGCGGAGCAGCGCGTCGCCGTCGACCACCTCGCCGCGCGACGAGTTGATGACCACGGCCTTCGGTTTCAACCGGCGGAGGAGGGCTTCGTCGGCCATGCGGCGCGTCGTGGCATCGAGCGGCGTGTGGAACGTGACGAGGTCGCAGTGCCGCGCCACCTCCTCCAACGGGACGAAGTCGCCGCCGCCTTCGCGTACGGCACGCGGCGGATCGCAGGTCAGCACGCGGAATCCCCACGATGCGGCGTACCGGCGTACCAGCTCCCCGACGTGTCCCGCGCCGACCACTCCCAGCGTCTTTTCGGCCGGATGCCACCCGTCGCGCTGCGAGAGGTGATGCAGTACGGCTGCGATCCATTGCAATACGCCGCGGGCGTTGCAGCCTGCGGCCGTTGCTACGCCGATCTGCCGGCGCCGGCAGTAGTCGAGGTCGATATGGTCGAATCCGATGGTCGCCGTGGCGATGAACCGCACCCGCGAACCGTCGAGCAGCGCCGCGTCGCAGCGCGTGCGGGTGCGGACGATTTCAGCGCGTCGGCGTCGCGCACGTCGCGCGCCGCTATTTCCCTGCCCGGAAGATAGCGTATCTCGGCGTAGGGTTCGAGGACCCCTTCGAGAAACGGGATGGCGTTATCGATGACGATTTTCACTTTTCACCATGTATAATCGGGACAAAGGTAGGAAAATTTGAAAGGTTTCGTATCTTTGACTCCGCCTTAGATACTTCGTCTCGGCATAATCAAGCTGACGCTTGCTTCTGCGCTCGACTTTTCGTATCTTTGCGGAGATACGTCGCAAACACCTTGCCGGTTCGCGGAGCCTGCGGATGTCCCGTTGCGGTGCGCTGGTACCTCCGGATGCGATATGACGATTTGATATGAATACACTCGATACATTCGACCCCAATGGGGTAGGGCTCGACAACGGGGCCTATTTCGGCCTGCCGTTCACGCCCGACGAGGCGAGGCTGGTGCTGATTTCGGCGCCGTGGGACGTTACGGTTTCCTACGGTACGGGGACGTCGGAGGCGCCCGACGCCATTATCGAAGCCTCGATGCAGCTCGACCTCTACGACGCTCTGTCGCCTGGCGCGTGGCGGCGCGGCATCGCCACGGCCGACATCGACTACTCGCTGTTGGAGACTTCGCAACGGCTGCGCTCGGACGCCGAGCGGGTGATCCGCCACCTCGAAGAGGGCGGGTCGGTCGCCGACGATGCGGTCTGCCGCAAAATCCGCCGCGTGAACGAAGGCTGCGTGCAGATGAACGAAAATATCCGTGCGCAGGCCCGTGCGTGGCTGGCGCAAGGCAAGCTCGTCGGCCTGGTCGGCGGCGACCACTCGACTCCCTACGGACTGGTGCAGGCGCTCGGCGAGCGGGGCGAAGGGTTCGGGATTCTGCATATCGACGCCCACTGCGACCTGCGCAGGGCCTACGAAGGGTTCGAATACTCCCATGCGTCGATCATGTACAACGTGCTGCGCGACGTGCCGCAGGCGGAGCGGATCGTCGAGGTCGGCGTGCGCGATTATTGCGACGCCGAGGCGGAACTGGCACGCTCTTCGGAACGCATCCGCATGTTCGACGACACGCAGCTCTCCGCGGCAGCCTTCGAAGGCGAAACATGGGGTGCGACCTGCCGCCGTATCGTGGCCGAACTGCCCGAACGGGTCTATGTCAGCTTCGACATCGACGGCCTGTCGGTCGAATACTGCCCCCATACCGGTACGCCCGTCGCAGGCGGGCTGACCTTCAATCAGGCCGTCTACCTGCTGCACGAGACGGTGCGTTCGGGGCGCCGGATCATCGGTTTCGACGTGGTGGAGGTCGTTCCCCGTCCCGGGAGTTCGATCGACGCCTCGACGGGTGCGCGCATCCTCTACAAACTTTGCGGACTGACCCTTAAATCCGAATTATGAGCGATCAACGTACACCTCAGGATCATGCCGAACTCTTCTCGCGGTACAGCTGGGTGCGCAAGCGGCACCGGCTCGACGAACGGCGCCGGCGTTTCATGCGCGTGCCGTGGGCGGGCGGCGCGGTGCTGATGCTCTGCGTGGCGGCGGCGATGCTGCTGGCCAATCTGCCCTCGACGGCGATGTACTACGAACACGTGCTGAGCACCGACCTGTCGCTGCTGATCGAGGGCCCCGACCATGTGGTCGATCTGGTTTTCCCGCGCGACATGAACGTCGAAAAGCTCATCAACGACGGACTGATGGTGATTTTTCTTCTTCGTCGTGGGGCTCGAAATCAAACGTGAGATCGTCTGCGGCGAACTTTCGACGGCGCGCAAAGGCGATCCTGCCGGTCATGGCCGCGGCGGGCGGTATGCTCGCGCCGGCGCTGATCTATCTGGCCTTCAACCACGGCACGCCGGCGGCGCACGGCTGGGGAATACCCACGGCCACCGATATCGCCTTCGCCGCCATCGGCATCCTGTCGCTCATGGGCGACCGTGTGCCCGTCTCGCTCAAAATCTTCCTCACGGCGCTGGCCGTCGTCGACGACCTGGGCGCGATCCTGGTAATCGCCATCTTCTACGGCGGTGCGGTGAAATGGGGCTTTCTGTTCCTCGCACTGGCCATCATGGCAGGGCCTTTTTACGGACTCAACCGTCTGGGCGAGACGCGGATCTCCTATTTCCTGATCCCGGCCTTCGTGGTGTGGGGACTTTTCTATTATTCGGGCATCCATGCTACGCTGTCGGGCGTGGCGATGGCGATGATCATTCCCATGCGCCCGCGTTACAGCAAGCCCTATTTCTTCCGCCAGCTGCGCAACTTCACCCGGTCGCTGGAGCGGGTGCGCGAGGAGGACGAACGTTTTCCCGATGCCGAGCAGCGTTATTACCTGCAACGCATGAAGGACCTCTCCTACAACTCGATCGGCATGAGTTACCGTCTGGAAGATCTGCTCGCTCCGTACGTCACGTTCATCATCATGCCGATCTTCGCGTTGGCCAACGCGGGGGTGCGCATCGATCTGGAATACCTCGATATTTTCCGCTATTCTTCTGAGGGCGGAGCCGTCGGCATGGGCATTTTCTTGGGACTGCTCGTGGGCAAGCCGCTTGGAATCCTCCTCACGAGCTGGGCGGCCGTCAAGTCGGGGCTTGCCGAGATGCCGGGCGGCGTTTCGTGGCGGATGCTGCTGGCCGTGGCCTGCCTGGGCGGTATCGGTTTCACGATGTCGATCTTCGTCGACGCGCTGGCTTTCGACGAGGAGTTCTTCGTCAATCAGGGCAAGATCGCCATTCTGTTGGGATCGCTCGCCTCGGCCCTGATCGGGGCGCTGCTGATCCGTGCCACGATGCCTGCGGTAAAGAATTAAAACGACCAACGATATGAAACAATTTACGATCCTTCCGATCTTGATGCTGACGTTGTGGAGCGGTTGTTCCAAAAGCGGCGGCGGGGTGAAATTGCACACCGATACCGATTCGGTGGCTTATGTCATCGGTCTCAACGTGGGTGCCAACCTGCTGAAAATGGATTCGACGCTGAATGCCGCGGCCGTCTGCAAGGGAATCGCGGATTATTTCGCCGGCCGGCAGTCGATGACCATGGAGGAGGCGCAGACCTTCTACCTGCGTTATGTGAACTATGCCGTGCCCGAGAAGATCCGCGAGCAGGAGCGGCGGTTTCTGGACGACGTGACTTCGGGTCAGGGATTCAAGAGCAGCGAATCGGGCCTGCGGTACGACGTTACGCGCGACGGCGACCTCAAACGGACGATCGCCTCCGACTACGGCCCGCATCGCCGTTCGCATCAAGGCGTTGCGGCGCGACGGCGGGGAGATTTACTCCTCCTACGAGCGTGGCGATACGTTGCGCACGCGCCTCGATTCGCTTCCCGCGGGGTTGCGCGAGGGGTTGAAGCTGCTGGGCAGCGGCGGTGCCGTGAAATTGTGGGTTCCTGCCGCGCTGGCCTACGGTGCCGAGGGCGACCGGACGTTGGGAGTGGGGGGGCCAACGAGACGCTCTATTACGAAGCCGAACTGCTCGACGTGCAGGCCGATGCGCCCGCCGGAGAAAGTCCGGCGGCCGTTAGCGGATTTTGCGGGAAAAACTGCGATTTGCCGCCGACGGACGCACGAATGATTAATTTGCTTTATATCTTTGTATGCTTGTGCACTATGAAACTTTATAAAAACTTTGATACGCAAATGAAAAAACTGTTATCGGTTGCGGCGCTCTCGGGTGCCGTGTTGCTCTGCTCCTGCGGCGGCAACAAGACGTTGAAAATGGGCAGTCTGTCGAAATTCGACTCGCTGTCGTATGCATTGGGAGCCAATATCGGCTACGGAATGCAGTACGAGATGAGCGACATCCCCTTCAATTTCGAGGAGGTGAACAAGGGCATCAAGGAGGGCGCGCTCGACAAGTCGAAGCAGAAGCACGAGGATGCCATCGACATCCTGCGCGATTACTTCATGAACAAGCGCGGCGCACGCGCCTTCGCCATCCAGCAGAAGAAGGCGATGCAGGCTGCGGTCGCCGCCGATTCGACGGGTATGCTGAAAGACACGCTTCCCGCTGCGGAGCCGATGTTCCTCACGTCGGGCGAGTGCGACTCGGTGTCGTACGCTTTCGGTAACGACATCGGTAACAATATCAAGTCGAGCGACATCCCCGTACAGATCGTATGGATCACCGAGGCGATGGCCAACGTGCGCGACAGCGTCGCCAAGATGGACGAGATGATCGTGCAGGGCTATCTGCAAAACTACTTCATGGTCGTCCGTCCGCGCGAGAACGCCGAGGCGTCGGCGAAGTGGCTGGAAGGTATCGCCAAGAAGTCGGGTGTCGAGAAGACCGAATCGGGCCTGCTCTACAAGATCGAGCGTCCGGGCGACGCCGACACGATCGCCGTCGACGACCGCGACGTGGTCGTGGTGAATTACGAGGGCAAGAACCGCAAGGGCAAGGTCTTCGACTCGTCGTACGAGCGCAACGAACCGGCCGAGTTCCCGCTCAACCGCGTCATCAAGGGTTGGACCGAAGGCATGAAGCTCGTCGGCAAGGGCGGTAAGATCACGTTGTGGATTCCGGCGGAGCTGGCCTACGGCGAGCGCGGCGCGGGCCGCGACATCGGGGCCAACGAAGCGCTCGAATTCAGCGTGGAGGTGGTCGACGTGAAACCTTACGTGGAACCCGCTCCGGCCGACAGCACGAAGGTGGCCGAGCCGGCGAAGAAGTAATCGCCGTCGGCGTGTCATACGGGAAAAGTGTCTCTTCGGGAGACACTTTTTTCGATCATTGTTTTCAACCGATTTATTGATGATATTATGGAATTCGAAGGAGTCGTATATAAATCATGCCCGTGACGCGGGGTACTTCCGCGCGGGGCGAATGGCAGCGTCAGGACGTTGTCTTCGACTACAACGACGGCGGGCAGTTCTCCCGCAAAATCTGCGTGACGTTTTTCAACAAGGAGAGCGACGTGGCCAAACTGCGCGAAGGAGAGACCTTCCTCGTGTCGGTCAACATCGAGTCGCGCGAATACAACGGCCGCTGGTACGACATCCGCGCCTGGCGCGTGCAGCCCAAGCAGCAGCAACCGCCGGTTCCGATGACCGATGCGCCGCTGCCGTCGGATATTCCCGCCGAAGGCGGTTCGTTCGGAGGAGGTGCCGCCGCCGAGGTGGACGACCTGCCGTTCTGAGCGGGGGAGGGGGGGGGTATTTATAACGGACGGCGGGCGGAGTTCTTCAAACTCCGCCCGCCGTCCGTTTCGTGTACCGTTGCGGCAGTTCGTTCGCCGAGTTGGTATGAGGGCAGCGGTTATTTCTCTGTCGTGTTGCCGTCGATACCGAATGTCGAGACAATCACCATCTTTTCGTCGATGTTGTTCGGGTTCGAGACCGTGATGCCGTACTCGCCGACTGGCGATTCGTCGAGCGTGAGGTAGTAGGAGCTTTCGCCGTATTTACGGGCCGAGAAGGACAGATAATCCATGTCGTTGCTTGTGACGTGGAAAGTGCCTGCGGCTGCGATGATGGCTGTGCGCCGTTTCTTGGCGGGTTTCATGCGGAAGATCCGCACGATCGACATCGGATCGGCGGCATTGTTCCTTGACCCGCACTACCAGTGCGATCGGACGGGCGTTGTCGAAGCGGACGTTGGCACGTGCACCTTCGATGAGTATTTTTGTTTTGGCTTTGTTCACGGCGAATCCCGCGACCAGGACGCTTCCGCCCGTTCGGGTCTGGACTGTGTGTTTTTCCAACCGTTTGGAGGAGCCGTCGGGATAAACTCCCATTACTTCACCTTCGAATTCGGGTTCGAGGGTCTGTGCCGTTACATTCCCCCGCTGCGACAACCGCTACGACTGTCAGCAGGAACAGAAATTTTTTGAGCATTTGTTTGAGTATTGAGTTTTACGTCGATGCAAAGATAGCATTTTCTTCGGTTTTTCAAACCGATCGTTCGAATTATTCAATATGTGTGTATCATTGGGGAAGAGACGCTTCCGTCCGATTCGGACGGAAGCGTCGGATGACGTAACGTGCGGAATGCTTATTTCGCAGCGTTCTTCTTATCGTAGCGTTTTGCGTAGCGGCTCATAAACTTATCGACGCGACCGGCGGTGTCTACCAACTTCATCTTACCGGTGTAGAACGGGTGCGAGGTGTTGGAAATTTCCATCTTATACACGGGATAGGTTTCGCCGTTCACTTCGATGGTCTCTTTTGTCGAAACGGCGGACCGACACAAAAACACGTGGTCATTCGACATGTCCTTGAATGCCACCAAACGATAATTCTCAGGGTGAATACCTTTTTTCATTTTCGTTTTGTTTTTGTTGAAAAAATTCAATCGTGGGGCAAAGGTAATAAATTATTTTCAAATTCGCTCCCTGCCGGCGATTTAATTTCATGTCTGGCCGCAAAAATAACCCGCCGTGTTTCGTGTCTTTAATTTCTGCGTCGCTGTGCGACGCCCCTCCGTCCTGCACGACGGCTGCATTCGGGCATATCTTGTCTTGTATTGTTCGGACTTGCGGTCTGTACACGTCTCACATCCTGTCGGGACTCTGCGGCGCCATGGCACCGCGCGGGCCGCAGCCTCCGCCCGCGGAGGCCCGCTATCTTGACGTGCTCCGCAGAGTTCTACCCCCGCAGAGTCGGCGACACAGCCAAAGCGTACAGTCGCTCCCGCCTTGCGGAAAATCGGAAAGAAGAACGGGCGGGGCTGCGCCGTCGAAAACGCGGCGCGAGCTTGTCCATGTGGCGTTTTAGACGCAAGCCGGCGGGATTCACCGAGCTTTCCGCCTGGCGGATGCCTTCGGCGCCGCCTTTCGGCAACAGTGGGGATAAATAGTTTCTTGCAGGAAAACTGAATCGAAATTTCGGGGCACTTTTCCTCTGCCGTCGGGCCGCTGGTTGTCGGAGGTTTTTCCGACGATGCGGTTCGGTGTCGGGCGTGCGGTGCGTGCGGAATTCGCGAAGTGCAAAATGCGGGTCGGCGAATTGTGAATTCGGAATTGTTTTTTATCTTTGCAACCGTATTTCGTCGGGTTTTTCCCGATCGGACGGACCCATAGCTCAGTCGGTCAGAGCAGCGGACTCATAATCCGAAGGTCGTGGGATCATGCCCTCTGGGTCCACGAACAGGGCGTACGAAACTTCGTACGCCCTGTTCGTGTTTGGATGGAAGTTGTTTTTGTTCAGATTATTTTGCGATAGATCTCAGCCCCCTTTTCTTCGCTGCACGGTGGCGGATGACCTCCACGATGCGGTTGTAGGTGCGTTTGTTCAGTTTGTAGAAGAACAGGGCGGCGGCTGTTGCCACCCAGAGGATGCCGGGAATGGTGCTGAAAGCGTGACGCATGATCGAAAGTACGGTTTCGTTCTGTGCGGCGTTGGAGACATAGCCGGCCGCTTCCAGTGCCTGGGCCAGCAGAGATGCCCAGCGCCATGCCGATCTTGTTGCCCAGCGAGATGAAGGCGTATTGGAATCCGTCGTTGCGCACGCCTGTGACTCACTCGCCATACTCCACGCAGTCGGGGATGATGGTGTAGATGGCCGTGTTGAATCCCGAAAAGAAGAACTGTGACAGGGCGGCGAAGAGGTAAAACGGGACGGGCGAGGCGTTGGGGCTGAAAAAGTAGAGCGCAATCATCGTCACGCCTGTTCCGAACGCGAAGATCGCGGCCCCCCCCTTGTTGGCCGTCCATTTGAAGACCAGCGGGAAACAGAATCTATACGTTGTGTATATATCATTGTATATTAATGATATGAAAACGTTTAATCAGAGGGGTCGAAGATTCGATTCCCCTGCATGTGAATCAAGGATAGAAAGAGGGGAAAAGACGTGAATCCGTTTCGATTCGGGACGGGAAATTTATTTTTTCGATCGAATATTTGGATTTTATTAAAACGTTTCATAGATTTGCGAAGACTTAAAACTGCGAATCCGAAATCATGGGAAAAATAACCATACGCGACGTCGCCCGGGAGGCGGGCGTCTCCATTTCGCTCGTGTCGCTGGTGATGAACGCCAAGCGCGATGCCGAAGGGAATCTGGACTGCAACGTCAACAGGATACGGCCCGCCGCATCGCGGAGGTGGCCAAACGGTTGGGGTACCGCCCCAACAAGGCTGCGGCGAGTCTGCGCAGCGGACGCTTCTATACGATCGGCATGGTGACGTCGGACATCGCCAACCAGTTCTTCGCCGATATCGCCCGCTACATCGAGAACATCGCGCACAACTACAATTATACGGTATTGTTCGGCAGTTCGGACGAAAATGCCGAGAAGCTCGACAACATCGTCGACACCTTCATCGGCAACGGCGTCGAAGGGCTGATCGTCGCGCCCTGTTCGGGCAGCGAGGAGGTGCTCCGCAAGGCGCTCGACGCCGGCATTCCCACCGTGCTGCTCGACCGCGACATCGCGGGACTCGACGTCGGGCGCGTGATGCTGGACAACGAGCGGGCCGGGCGGATGGGCGTGGAACACCTCTACGAGAACGGTTACCGCCGTATCGAGATGATCTCCTACACGCTGGGTATTTCGAGCCTTTCGGAGCGCGAACGGGGCTACTGCGAGGCCATGCGCCGCTACGGATTGGAGGGCTATTCGCAGATCCACTACACGGTCTACGGCCATGCGCAGGAGGATACGGTGCGCATCTTCGAGGACGCCGTGCGGCGGGGTGTGGAGGCGTTCCTGCTGCCGACCAATACGCTGGCCCTGCTGGGCTTGCAGGCGCTCAACGCACTGAACCTCTCGGCGCCCGAAGACCTCGCGCTGGTGGGCTTCGACGAAAGCGAGATATTCTCTCTCTACAAACCTTCGGTCACCTACATCACCCAATCCACCCGCAGGCTGGGCGAGCAGTCGTTCGAGATGCTGCGGCGCATGATCGCCGGCGACGACGACTGTCGCAGCGTGGTGATCGAACCCGAACTGATCGTCGGGGGATCTACCGCCTGCATTCATCCCGAACGGGTCGAGGCGGGCAGGGAACATGCTGTGGGCGTCGCGGAGCTGACGCCGCGCGACTCTCCGTACTGCTCCCGGGAACCTATTTCCGGCACAAGGGCGGCTGGACGGCCGATCCCCAGTTCATGGAGCAGATGGGGTCGAGCTACCTCTTGGCACACGGTCTGGGTACGCCGGTCGAGGACGCCGTGACGAAGATCGAAATTCCGCAGAGCGGCCAGTACCGCATCTTCGTGCGGACGAAGAACTGGACGGCCCACTGGGCCGACAAGGAGAAGCATGCCCCCGGCGCCTTCCGCCTCCGCATCGACGGCCGCGACTGCGACACGCTCTTCGGTACGGGCGATCCCGAATGGCATTGGCAGGCGGGCGGTACGACCTACCTTACGGAGGGCGTCCACCAAGTCGCGCTGCACGATCTGGCGGGATTCGACGCGCGTTGCGACGCCATCCTCTTCACGCTGCACGACGTAGCGCCCGACGATTCGCTCGAAACGGTCTTCCGGCTGCGCAACAACCTGCTCGGCCTGCCCGCCGAACCCGAAGAGCGGGGGACGTTCGATTTCGTCGTCGCGGGCGGCGGCGTGGCCGGCATGTGCGCCGCCATCGCGGCGGCACGGCAGGGGTTGCGCGTGGCGCTGATCCAGGACCGCAAGGTGTTGGGCGGCAACAACTCGTCGGAGGTGCGCGTAGGGCTGGGCGGCCGGCTCAATATCGGCGCCTACCCGTCGCTGGGTTATCTGCTCAATGAGTTCGGCCCCTCCACGAAGGGCAACGCCCGTACCCCCGAGGTCTACGAAGACGAGAAGAAGCTCCGCGCGATCTTGGCCGAGGAGCGTATCACGCTGCTGCTGGGATACAAGGTCACGAAGGTCAACAAGCGCACGCCGCGCACGATCGAGTCGGTCGTGGCCACCGACGTCGACACCTACCGCCAGATCGTGGTGCGCGGCCCCCTTTTCGCCGACTGTACGGGCGATGCGACGCTGGGTGTGCTGGCCGGTGCCGAGTGGAGCATGGGGCGCGAGGCCCGTTCGAAATACGGCGAGCCGTCGGCACCCGACACGGCGGACGGCATGACGATGGGCGCCTCGGTGCAGTGGTACTGCCTCGAAGCCGATGCGCCGACCGCGTTTCCGGACATCGAATGGGGATTGCCGATCGACGAACGCAGCGTGCAGATCGTGCGCCGCGGCCAGTGGTACTGGGAGGTGGGAATGCGCGACGACCAGATCGCCGACGCCGAGAAGATACGCGACTACGGCATGTACGTCGCCTACTCCAACTGGTCGTATCTGAAAAACCGTTCGTCGGTGCGCGACCGGTATGCCAACAGCTATCTGGGTTGGGTGGCGCACGTGGCGGGCAAGCGCGAAAGCCGCCGGCTGCTGGGCGAGTTCGTCCTGCGCGAACAGGATCTGATGAACTTCACCATCTATCCCGACGGCACGGCGTCGACGTCGTGGTACATCGACCAGCACTATCCCGATCCCGAAAACAGCAAGCTCTTCCCCGGCCGCGAATATTTGTCATGCGGTCACCTGACGCCGCTGTCGTTCTATCCGATTCCCTACCGCTGCTTCTATTCGAAGGACATCGACAACCTCTTCATGGCCGGGCGCAACATCTCGGTTTCGCACGTCGCGCTGGGCACGGTGCGCGTGATGCGCACCACGGCGATGATGGGCGAGGTGGTCGGCATGGCCGCGTCGATCTGTTCGAAGCGCGGAGCGCTGCCGCACGACGTCTACGATACGCGCTTCGAGGAGTTGCGCGAGCTGATGCAGCGGGGCGCGGGGCGCACCGACGTGCCCTACCTGCAAGTCTACACGTTGATCGACACGACGGCCGCCCGCAGCGAAGAGTGCTGATCCGCATTGATAACCGACCCTAACAGAAAAACCAATTAATACGATGAACACGAACAATTCGGTCATGGCGCTCGCCACGACCTTCGCCGATCGGGGCGACTGGACGGTCGAACAGCAGTTCGTCCTCCAGATGGGCTCCTCCTATCTGCTGGCGCACGGCATCGGCACGCCGCTTCAACGCGATGCGGTGACGACCGTCGAAGTACCCGCCGACGGCGAGTACAATCTGCTGGTGCGTACCAAAAACTGGACGAAACACTGGTCCGACGGCCCGACGCCGGGCATCTTTCAGGTGCTCGTCGACGGTGTGGCCGACGCGGCGACCTTCGGCACGGACAAGGTCGACTGGTACTGGCAGCGGGGCGGCAAGATCGCTCTCAAAAAGGGCAAGCACACCCTCGCGCTGCACGACCTGACGGGCTTCGACGGCCGCTGCGACGCCGTCGTGCTGACCACTTCCGACGAAATGCCGGGCGATTCGCTCGATGAGTACCGCGCCCTGCGCGCTTCGGTTGCTCGGCCCCGAAACGCCGGTGGACAAGGGCGAATTCGATTTCGTCGTGGTCGGCGGAGGCATTTCGGGTATCTGTGCGGCGTTGGCGGCCGCCCGTCTGGGCTGCAAGGTGGCGCTCGTGCAGGATCGTTACGTGCTGGGCGGCAACAACTCGTCGGAGGTGCGTGTGTCGGACTGGGCGGCCAGATCAACGTCGATCCCTATCCGTCGCTGGGTTACCTGCTCAACGAGATCGGCCCCGACCGCATCGGCAACGCCCGCGGCGCCCACCACTACCAGGATGACAAGAAGCTCAAAGTGGTGCTCGCCGAGAAGAATATCACGCTTTTCCTGGGTTATACCGTCACCGAGGTCGAGAAGATGGGCGACACGATCCGTTCGGTCGTAGCCGTCGAGGCGACCGAACAGAACCGGATCAAACTTTCGGGCAAACTCTTCTCGGACTGCACGGGCGACGCCTATCTGGCTGCCATGGCGGGTGCCGAGTGCCGCATGGGCCGCGAAGCCCGCGCGGAGTTCGGCGAAAGTCTGGCTCCGGTCGAGGCCGACGGCTTCACGATGGGCGTCTCGATCGAGTGGTACTGCGAGGACTGGAACACCCCCTGCACCTTCCCCGATTCGCTCGACTGGGGGCTGCGGCTCGACGAGTACACCGTCGAACCGGTGCACCGCGCCAACTGGTACTGGGAGGTCGGTATGCGCGACGATCAGGTGGCCGACGCCGAGAAGATACGCGACTACGGCATGTACGTCGCCTATTCGACCTTCTCCTACTGCAAGAACCGCTATTCGAAGAAGGAGGACTGGACCTGCACGCATCTGGTGGGGTGTCCCACGTCTCCGGCAAACGCGAGTCGCGCCGCGTCGTGGGCGACACATCCTGCGCGAGCAGGATCTCACGCGCCCGATCCGTCACGAGGACGAGACCTGCACCACCACGTGGCGTATCGACCAGCACTATCCGATGGAGAAAGAACTCGCAGCAGTATCCCGGTGCCGAGTGGCTGTCGGAGGGCGTGCTCACGCCGATCGATTTCTACGCACTGCCGTACCGCTGCTTCTATTCGAAGGACGTGCGCAACATGTTCATGGCGGGGCGCAACATTTCGGTGACGCACATCGCGCTGGGTTCGACCCGCGTCATGCGCACCTGCGGCATGATCGGCGAGGTGGTCGGCATGGCCGCTTCGGTCTGCATGAAGCGCAATGCGCTCCCGCGCGACATCTATACGACCTATTTCGCCGACTTGCAGGAACTCATGCGCAAGGGGACGGGACGCACCGACGTTCCCTACACCCAGTTCTATCACCAGGTGGACCGTACGGGCCATCAGGCCGAAGCAGGTAGCGGACTGCCGGCGTGCGGCATGACACCGCACGCCGGCGGATCGCATCCGTCCGCGCGACGTCTTGCCGTGCACCCCGAACCAACCTACTAATCCGACCTAAACCTTGCCGAATGACTTTTATCGACTGGACCATCATCGCCGTTTTCCTGATCGGACTGACCCTGATCGGTTTCCTTTTCTCGAAAAGCAACAGGAATCTCGAAGACTATTTTCTGGGCGGCCGCTCGATGCCTACGTGGCTCGTGGCCTTCGCCGCCACGGGAACCTCGATCAGCGCGGGCACCTTCGTCGGCTCGCCTGAACTGGGGTTCAATACCAACCTGACCTACCTGATGCTCTGCGTCGGGGCGATCCTCGGCGGCACGCTCGTGGCCCTGCTAGTGCTGCCGAAACTCTACAACGCCAATACGATCACCATTTACGGCTACCTGGGCGACCGCTTCGGCGATTCGGCCAAGAATTCGTCGAGCGTCATGTTCCTCGTCGGGCAGCTCTTCACGTCGGGTTCGCGGCTCTTCATCGCCGCGATCGCCGTGTCGGTGATTCTCTACGGCAGCATCCAGTTCGAGTTCCTGATGTATTCGATCATCATTCTGGGTGTCGTCAGTACCGTTTACACCATGGCCGGCGGCATCAAGGGGCTGATCTACATCGATACGATCCAGATCATGCTGGTCATCGGCACGGGCGTCGTGGCGCTGTTGTTCATCTATTTCTCGATGACGCCCCACATGAGCCTCGGCGACATCTTCGCTACGCTCGCTTCGGGCGAAGTCAAGAATGCGGCGGGCGAGTGGGTCGCGGGCAACAAGTTGCAGATCGTCGATGCGTCGTGGCGCATGGACGTGCCCTATAATCTGATGGGCGCGCTCGTCGGCTGCACGATCTTCAAGTTCGCCCAGTTTTCGACCGACCACGAATTCGTGCAGCGGCAGCTGACCTGCAAATCGGTGAAGAAGGCGGGCGTGTCGCTGGTCTATTCGCAGATACTGAGCCTGCCCATCGTGCTGATCTTCCTCTCGATCGGACTGCTGTTCTACGTCTCCTATTCGACGAGCGCCGACCCTGCGGCGATCATGCAGTACAAGAACGACGCGCGCGACATCTTCCCGCAGTACATCTGCCGCTCGATCCCGACGGGCGTGCGGGGCATTATGGTCATCGGCCTGCTGGCCGCCGCGCTGTCGAGTTTCAACTCGGCGATCAACGCCATGGCCAGCAGCTTCGTCGCCGACATCTACATGCCGCTGCGCAAGCGTATGGGACATGCGATCACGTCGGACAGCGACCAGATGTCGTCGTCGAAGAAAAAAAATGGTGGTGCTCATGGGGACCGTGCTCACCGGTTTTTGCGATCGTCACGGCCGTCATGCAGGAGAAGAGCGGGCTGAACCTGGTCGATTTCGCTACGGGCGTGATGAGCTTCTCCTCACGCCGGGATGCTCGGCGTCTTCCTGTGCGCGCTTTTCACCGGACGGGGCAATACGCGGAGCGTCGTCGCGGCGCTCGTCGTCGGCCTGCTGGTCGTCCTATTGCTGCAACCTTATGTGCTCGGCCCGTTGAGCGAATGGCTCGTCGGCCGCCGCGTAAACATCGCGTGGCCGTGGTGGTGCCCGATCGGCGGTGTCGTCAGCTTCGCCGTCTGCTGCCTCGGCAAGAAGAAAAATGAAAAATAATTAGTAACTTTACAACCATGAGACAAGTCGTTTTGACCGCCCCGAAACAGATCGAATTCAGGGAGGTCGCCGCCCCCGAGGCGGGAAACCTGAAATCCGACGAGGTGTTGCTGCGCATTCTGCGCATCGGTATCTGCGGCTCGGAGATACACTCTTATCACGGACAGCATCCCGCCACCTTCTATCCGGTGGTGCAGGGGCACGAGTATTCGGCCGAGGTGGTGGCCGTGGGCAGTGCGGTGCGCAAGGTGAAGCCGGGCGACCGCGTGACGGGGCGTCCGCAGCTCGTCTGCGGCGAGTGCAACCCCTGCAAGCGCGGGCAGTATAACGTCTGCTCGAACCTGCGCGTCGAGGCCTTCCAGGCCGACGGCGTGGCGCAGGACTACTTCGTCATCCCCGAAGAGCGTGTCGTCGCGCTGCCCGAAGGGATGTCGCCCGACTACGGCGCGATGGTCGAACCGACGGCCGTGGCAGCGCACGCTACCAGCCGCCCGCGGGCGTTGGAAGGGCGCAACGTCGTCGTTTCGGGCGCCGGGACGATCGGCAATCTGGTGGCGCAGTTCGCCCGCGCGCGGTGCGAAGAGGGTGGTCATCACCGACGTGAGCGACTACCGGCTTTCAAAGGCGCGCGAATGCGGCATCGAGCGTACGCTCAATGTCGCCAGGGAGCCGCTCGACGGGAAGATCGCCGAGTTGTTCGGCGACGAGGGCTACCCAGGTGGCCTTCGAGTGCGCTGGCGTCGAGTCGTCGGTGCGGTCGCTCATGGCTACGGTCGAGAAAGGCGGCGACGTCGTCATCGTCGGCGTCCATGCCAAGGATCCCGCCGTGAGCATGTTCCATCTGGGCGAGCACGAACTGAACCTGATCGGCTCGATGATGTACCGCCACGAAGACTATCTGAAAGCCGTCGAGGAGATCTCGGCGGGGCGTATCCGGCTCGCGCCGCTGGTTTCGAACCGTTTTCCGCTGAGAAATATCGGGAGGCCTACGAATTCATCGACGCCAACCGCGAAACTTGTATGAAGGTGCTGATCGATCTGGAAGATGGGAAAGCCTAAGATCGTCGGTATCGGAGAGTTGTTGTGGGACGTGCTGCCGGCCGGGCGGAGGCTCGGCGGCGCGCCCGTCAACTTCGCCTTCTATGCGCAGGAGCAGGGTGCCGAGGCGTACATCGTAAGCGCCGTAGGGCAGGATGCTTCGGGCGACGAACTGCTCGGCGGCATCGCCGCGCTGGGACTCGGCGTGCGGGCCGTGCAGCGCAACGCGCATCCCACGAGTACGGTCGAGGTGACGCTCGACGCAGCGGGCGTTCCCGCCTACCGCATCCGCGAGCAGGTGGCGTGGGACTACATCGAACGCACGGCGGAGGCCGATGCCGCCGTAGCCGGCGCTGCCGTGGTCTGCTGGGGGTCGCTGGCGCAGCGCAACGCCGTGTCGCGCCGCACGATTCTTGCGCTCGTCGACGCCGCGCCGGTCGGGTGTCTGCGGCTGTTCGACATCAACCTGCGCCTGAATTATTACGACGAACGGATCGTCCGCGACTCGCTCGAACGGGCCGACATCCTGAAACTCAACGAGGACGAACTCCCTGTCGTGGCCCGTTTCTTCGGGCTGGAAGGTGCTGCGGAGCGGGTTGTCGCGCAGCTCGTCGAGCGCTTTTCGCTCCGTTACGTCGTCTTCACCGAGGGCGGCAGGGGCAGCCGTGTGACGGCCGCCGACGGCCGCACGTCGTACCTCGCCACGCCCCGCGTCGAGGTGGCCGACACGGTCGGCGCCGGCGATGCGTTCACCGCCACGTTCGCCGCCTCGCTCATGCAGGGGCTTCCGATGGAGGAGTGCCATCGCCGCGCGGTCGCGGTCGCCGCATTCGTCTGCACCCGGCACGGGGCGATCGCGCCGCTGTCCGAATTCATGAAAACCGAAATTACGAACCGTTAACCAACCGATCCATGAACCTTATTTCCATTTTCCGCCGCCTGTTCCTTCCGCTCGTCGTCCTGCTGCTGGCCGCAACGGCCGGTGCGCAGAGCGCCTACGACGAAATCAAGGCAGACATCGACAAGGCCGGAGGGGTCTATTTCATGTACCCCTTCGATACGCCGTCGGCGACGCCTGCTCCGAAAGGGTACGAGCCTTTCTACATCAGCCACTACGGCCGCCACGGCGCCCGTTACATCCTCTCGAACGACCAGTACGACAACGTGGCCGAGGTGCTGCGCCGGGCGCGCGCCGACGGCAAGCTGACGGCGCGGGGAATCGACGCCTGCGACCGGTTTCTGGCGATCTATCCGCACCTGAAAGGGCGCGCCGGCGATCTGACGCCGAAGGGACAGATGCAGCACAGGCGGCTGGCCGGGCGGATGTATGCCGCCTATCCCGAAATTTTCCGCCGTCATCCGCGCATCGAGGCCTATTCGACGGTCGTGCCCCGCTGCATCATGGTATGGCGGCCTTCTGCGAAGGGTTGAAGGAGGCCGATCCGTCGTTGGAAATCTTCACGGAGACGAGCAACGTGAACATGTACTACCTCAATCCGCACTCGACGGGCAATCCGGCGGGCACGGCGGAGGATTTCCGCTACAAGAGCGCCGACGCCCCCTGGCGGCCGGAGTGGCGCCGTTTCTGCGAGGAGCGTATCGACGTCGAGACCATTCTGGTGCGCCTGTTTACCGATACGGCCTATGCGCGGTCGATCTGCGATCCGCTGAAATTCGAACAGGATCTCTTCTCCGTGGCGGCCCACATGCAGTGTACCGATCTCGACGAGTCGTTCTACGACCTCTTCACGTTCGACGAACTGTGCCGTTTCTGGGAGTGCGACAACTATACCTATTATGTCGAGAAAGGGCCCGATCCGCGCAACCCGCGGGCGCGGCACGGCGCTGGCCGAGACGTTGCTCGACGACATCGTGTCGCGCGCCGGCGAGGATATGGCCGCAGGCGAACCGTCGGTGCGCCTGCGTTTCGGCCACGACGGCTGCATCATGGCGCTGCTGACGCTCATGCGGATCGACGGCTGGACGACGCCCGTTACCGATCCGGCGAAGATCAAGGACGTATGGCAGGTTCACCGGATCCCCATGGCGTCGAACATGCAGTTCGTCTTCTACCGCAACAAGAAGAATCCCGACGACGTTCTCGTGCGGGTCTTGCTCAACGAAAAGGAACTCCGTCTTCCGCTTCCCGGCGACCGGGCTCCCTACTACCGGTGGGAGGATTTCCGGGATTTCTATGCCGGAATCGTACGGGAAAGCCCGACTTAAACCTCGAAGCCACGAAATGAAACCGATTCGCAAAATGCGGCTTTTCGCAGCCGCACTGGCGGTCGCCTGCCTGCTGGCGGCGACCGTCCGACCGTTGCCGCCGGACGCGGCAAGGCCGTACTCACGGGTGTCGTCTACGGCGACGGAGCGCCTCTGGCGGGCGTCTGCGTGTCGGACGGCGTGCAGTTCGCGACGACCGACGCCGCCGGCCGCTACCGCATCGAATCCGACAAGTCGGCGGGCTTCGTCTTCGCCGTCACGCCGTCGAACTGGGTCGCTGCCGAGGCCGACGGCGTCCAGCCGCTTTTCTGGGCGGCGCTCGACGAGGCGGATGCCCGTGACGAACAGCACGACTTCCATTTTGCAAGCGTCGATCAGTCGCGCTACACGGTGATGTTCTTCACGGATCTACATCTGACCAACTCCTCCGAAAAGCGCGATCTCGATCACTACCGCAGCATCGCGCTGGCGTCGATCTCCGACGAGGCGGCGCAGGCGTCGGCGCGCGGACCGGTCTACTCGCTCAATTTGGGCGATCTGTCGCACGATCTCTATTGGTATCAGTACGATTTCGACGTTTCCTCGGCCAAACGTTTCCTCGAACAAAACGGTTTTCCGACGTTGCTGTACAGTATTCCGGGCAACCACGACAACGACGGGGCGACGCCCGCCGGAGTCGGTGTCGACCGTCGTGCCGAACATCTTTATCGCCGTACGTTCGGCCCGACCTACTATGCGATGAACATCGGCGACGTGCATTGGATCATGATGGACAACATCATCTATAAGAATACGCCCGGCAAGGGGAAGAAAAACGTCGGTGTAGTCGGCGCCCGAGACTACGACAAGGGTTCACGCCCGAACAGCTGGCGTGGCTTCGGCGCGATCTGGCGACGGTCGACGCCTCGAAAACAGTCTGCCTCTGCACGCACTGTCCGGTCTTCTTCGACCGCGACCGCCGGACGCTGCTGACCGACCGCAGTCAGGTGGATTCGCTCGATGCGCTCTTCTCGCGCTTCGAGCGGGTGCATATCTTTTCGGGACACGCTCACCGGACGCTCTATACGCAGGACGCCGACTACCCGCGTTTCGACCAGTACGTTCTGCCCGCCACGTCGGGCGACATGTGGGTGGCGAACAACGATTTTCAGGCGTTGTGCCCCGACGGCAGCGATGCGGGGTTCGTCGTGGCGAGCGTCGACGGCGGAAAGTTGCGCTGCGACTACCGCACGCATCTCTACGGCCGCAAGGTGTTGCGCGCCTACGATATGAATGCCGTGGGCGAATACTACCGTAACGACAGTCTCGTCCGCATGCAGCGACGGCTCTATCCCGACCGTGCCGACTACGGTCGCGAGGAGTATGCGAACTGCGTCTACGTCAACTATTGGGGGGTATCTGCCGGGGCATCGGGTCGAACTGTTCGAGGAGGGGTACCCGCTCGAAGTCGTGCAGGTCGAAGACGAAGACCCGCTCTACAACATCAGCCACTACCTGCCCGAACTGGCACGGAAACCCGTCTTCAAGAAGGGCGATGCCAGGGTCGTCAGCCACCACATGTTCGCCGCCAGGGCGCGGACGGCGACGGCTCCCGTCGAAATCCGGATTACGGATGCCGACGGCGTTCTCCTGCACAGGGAGACGCTCGAACGTCCCAAAAAATTCGACAAGGAGGCGCGGTAATCTCTCCATTCTTTTTGAATATTGCTAATCGGTTGTTTTTATATCTGATTAGCGATATTTATACCCGATTTGTTGAAACGTTACAACTAAAACGAATTCTGTTACGATTAGAATAATATGATTTTAATAAATTATATTCCTTATTGAAACGTTTCAATTTTTTCGCTTTTTTCATACCTTTATGAACCGACTAACCAATTCACATTACTAACCAAACACTTATCGTATGATCCGAAACTTACCCATGGACGGCGGGGGTGCCTTCTGGCGGCATTCGCCGTGTCGTCGTGCGAGAGCGACGACGTCGACTACGGACCCATTTCGGCGGCTATCGAGATCGGCGTGGAGGAGGTTACGCCGAGCTCCGCGAAAGATCAGGCTGACGACCGAACAGGAGAACGTGGCCTCCCAAGATCGTCAAGCCGACGCCGATCTCCGAATTCGAGTATGCGGCCCACGACGCCATCGACCGTCTGGCCTTCATCGAGGAGCGCGGCGAAGCGGCCGGGCTCCTTTCGAGCAGACGTTGGCCGGCCTGATGCCCAAGGTGGAGTACTCCTTCGCCGTGGTGGGACTCGACGCCTCCGGCCAGCGGATTACGGCTCCCACGTTCGCACGTTTCACGACCGCTTACGCTTCGTCGCTGGTCGAAGCCCGCTTCGAGACGAATCCCGACGAGACCTTCACCTTCACGGGCAAGATCACGCCGAACGCTTACACGGTCTCCTACCGCTACATTTTCGACAGCGACCACAACGAAGCCACCGAGGCCGAGCTCAGGGCGCTGCTCGAAGCCGGCGGCAGCGGCGTGAAGACCGACAAGGGCGTCAAGGAGCTGGAACTCGTCAAGTCGGACAAGGCGGGCGTCACGCTGGCCGTTCTCTCTTATGACGATGCGAACCGTCCGGGCGAATTCACCAGCACGTTCGTTTCGACCGAGGACATGGCGTCGGTGATCGTCGACGGCAAGGGAGACGCAGCTGGCCCGTCCGACCGAGGGCGTCGACATCTTCGAAGGAAAGGTCGCCGTGCCGGCCAAGTCCGGGTTTACGGTCGAAATCAACAAGGTCGCCTACGGATTCGCACCTTACAGCGGCAACGGCGGCGTGGGCAAGGTCGAGAACATGATGTCGGCCGCACCTATTACAGCAGCAGTACGATCGCCGATTCGCGCGGTTTACGACTGCAAGATGGCCGTAGGGCGGATGGCCGCGACGGCCGACGGCGGCAATGATTTCTGGACGAATCTTTCGGAGGATGCACAGATTCTCGTCCGCGTCGATCTGACTTATGCCGACGGCACGCCGCGCTATTGGTTGGAACTGGTCGAGGCCTATGACCCGAATCTGCTGCTCGAACAAAATTTCGATCTCTTCGTCTGGGGCGGCGACTATACGTTGGCCTCCGGCGGCAAGGGAACCGCGCCCATTGCCGACAGCGAATCGGCGGCCGACCTCGACGGTACGGAAGAGGGTACCAAGGGCGGTGCGACCTACACGACTCCCAAACCCGATATTTGGAGCACGGCGGACGGTGCCGCCGACGGCGATGTGATCGCCGGCGATCTCTATCTGAAAAACCGGAATATGACGGGGTGGGAAGTCCGCCGCATCGCCGAGCATCCCGGGACGGTGCGTCTGAACAAGTCTGCATCGGGCTCTCATAAGTACAGCGGTTATCTCAAAACGCCGAAACTGGCTGCCCTGACCGCCCCGACGAATATCACGCTCGAATTCGATATTTGCCGTTTCGCGGGCGACGGCGATATTTACATCACCGTCGAAGGCGCCGGAACGTATACCGCCGCTGCGGTCAATATCGACGGCGCTGCCGCCGCGACGACCGTCGCCGCTTCGGGAACGGATTTCGTAGTGACGAACGACTTGTGCTCGAAGCAGGCCAATACCGTAATAAACAAGCCGTGGTCGCATGTCGAGTTGTCGATCGCCGGTGCGACGGCCGAGACGCAGATCAAGTTCGACGGTTCGAGAGGCAAGGACTCCGCGTCGGATCGCTGTCTGTTGGATAACATCAAAATCACGAAGTAATCCGTCTACTTAACAAGACCTGTCATGAATAAAATCAAGCATATAATCGTCCGTAGCGTACTCGTCGTCCTGCTCGTAGCAGTAGGGGGGGGGAATTTGTACGCGCAGAAATCGCAGCTTAGCGGTACTGTAAGCGATGCGGAGAATACCCCGCTCGTAGGCGCCTCGATCATCGTCGAGGGAACGCATGTCGGTACTACGACCGACGCCGACGGAGCCTTCCGCCTTCCTGCCGCTCCGGGGCAGCGACTCACCGTCTCCCTATCTGGGTTACAAGTCCAAAACCGTAACCGTCGGCAGCAGGACCTCGCTGGACATCATACTCGAAAGCGACAATTCACTCATCAACGAAGTCGTGGTCGTCGGCTACGACACGCAGAAAAAAGGTCAATCTGACCGGTTCCGTCGCGTCGGTCTCGGCCGAAGACCTCGCCAACCGTCCCATCGTATCCTCGTCGACCGCTCTCCAAGGCATCGCCCCCGGCGTGACCGTTACCACGCAGAGCGGAGCTCCGGGCGGCGACGGCGGCATGATCCGCGTGCGCGGTATCGGAACCTTCGGCGGTTCGAGCGCCGCGCCGCTGGTGCTCATCGACGGGGTGGAGGGCAGCCTCGATGCCGTCGACGCCACGCAGATCGACCAGATTTCGGTGTTGAAGGACGCCGCCTCGTCGGCCATCTACGGTTCGCGTGCGGCCAACGGCGTCATCCTCGTGACGACCAAGCGCGGCAAGAAGGGGCAGACGTCGGTCACCTACCGCGGTTACGTCGGCTGGCAGTCGCCCACCGACACGCCCGAAACGGTCAGCGCCGAGGAGTACATGATCCTCAGTCGCGAAACGTCGTTCAACGACGGCAAGGAGTCGATCTATACCGACGACTACATCGCCCGCTACCGCGAGAACAACCGTATCGATCCCGACAACTATCCGCTCACCGACTGGCAGGACCAGATTCTCACCGGATCGGGATTCACCCACAACCACAATCTCTCGCTGACGGCCAGCACCGAACGCGTGCGCGTCATGACCTCGTTCGGCTACCTCGACCAGAAGGGCATCATCAAGCGCACCGACTACCAGCGGTACAACGTGCGCAACAACATGAACATCGACTTCTCGGACAAGCTCTCGATGCGCTTCGACGTTTCGTTCGTCAACGGCGACCGCCGCCGCATCCCGCAGCAGAATACGCTGTTCAACTACATGAACACGCGCGACCCGCTGATCCTGTCGCGCTGGTCGACGGGCTACTGGGCCGGTCTGTCGGGCGGCAGCACCAACGTCCTGCCGACGCTCGAAGGCGAGGGAGGCAACGTGAAGAACAACACGATCCGCCTGAACGGAGCTGTGACGCTCACCTTCAAGCCCGTCAAGTGGCTGACGCTCGAAGGCATGGTCGCCCCGCGCTACGTGACGACCAACAACCATACCTTCGTCAAGAAGATGAAATTCTACTCCGACGCCTTCGGCACGGTGTCGAACAGCTCCAACGTCGCGTTCAACTACCTCGACGAGTCGGCCAACCGCTCGTTCTACGGCAACTACCAGTTCACGGCCGCCTTGCAGCATACCTTCGCGCAGAACCACAATTTCAAACTGTTGCTGGGCGCTTCGCGCGAGACCTACGACAACAAGACCCTTTCGGCGCACCGCGAGGACTTCGCCTATCCCGATTACGAGGTGATCGGCGCCGGCGCCGACAACGAGACGAAGGACAACGGCGGCGGTCATGCGCAGTGGGCGTTGCAGTCCTTCTTCGGCCGTCTGAACTACAATTTCAAGGAGCGTTACCTTTTCGAGGCGAACGTCCGTTTCGACGGCTCGTCGCGTTTCGCCAAGGGGAATCGCTGGGGTATCTTCCCCTCGTTCTCCGGAGCGTGGCGTCTGACCGAGGAGCCTTTCATGCAGGATGTACGCCGGACGCTGAGCGAATTTAAGATCCGCGCCTCCTACGGCCAGTTGGGCAACCAGAACATCGGCTCGAACTATCCCACGATCCAACAGCTGGACGTCAGCTCGATTTCGGTCAACGACGTCATCACCCCGATCGTCACGCAGACGACGCTGGCCAATCCCGACATTACCTGGGAATCGACCGAAATGTACGACGTGGGTATCGACGCCACGCTTTTTCGACAAGCTGAGCGTCACGGCCGACTGGTATTACAAGAAGACCCACGATATTCTGCTTACGCTCGATATCCCGTCGATCATCGGTCTCGGCGCCCCCTATCAGAATGCCGGAATGGTGCGCAACGTGGGTTGGGAGGTCGCCGTCGGGTATCATAACAAGTGGCGCGATTTCTCGTTCGGCGTCGAGGCCAACCTGTCGGACGTGGTCAACAAGATCATCGACATGAAGGGCACCACGGGCGGCAGCGGCGCGATCCGCAATCAGGAGGGATCGGCCATCAACTCGATCTACGGGCTCAAATGCGTGGGAATGGCCCGCACGCAGGAGGAGGCCGACTGGGTGAACGAGAACTGTCCGCAGTACGGCGTGACGACCAAGCCCGGCGATCTGATCTATGCCGATATGGATGACAGCGGTACGATCGACGATAAGGACATGACGATCATCGGCAGCACTGTGCCGCGCTATACCTACGGCGTGAATCTCAACTTCGGATGGAAAGGATTGAATCTGAGTGCCTTCTTCCAGGGTGTCGTCGGCAAGGTCGACGGCTATCTGAGCTCCTATTACGTGCAGCCCTGCCAGCAGGGCGGAACCTTCCGCAAGGAGCATCTCGACCGCTGGAACGAGACGAATCCCAACGGCAAGTATCCCCGTCTGACGATGACCGACGCCAACAACTGGAAGCAGTCGTCGTTCTGGATGCGCAGCGCGGCCTATTGCCGTCTGAAAAATATCCAGCTGAGCTATACGCTTCCCAGAACATGGCTGAAAAAGCTGCGCATGAAGTCGGCGATGGTCTTCGTCAATGCGCAGAACCTCTTCACGATCACCGATTTCTATCAGGGCTTCGATCCCGAGGTGGCCTATTCGGGATCGGGCGACGACGCGTGGAACTGGGCGCCGTGGCCTACAACTATCCGCAGGTGAAAGTAGTTACGATGGGTGTCGAACTGAAATTCTAAAAAAGCAGAATCATGTTAAAGAAAATAATCTATCTGATCGTATCGGGCGGCCTGCTGCTGTCGGGCTGCTCGCTGGATTACGAACCGCTCAACGGCCCCTCGTCGGGATCGTTCCCCGCGAGCGAGGAGGAGGCGATGGCAGGGCTCTACGCCGCCTACAAGGGGTTGGCGAACATGACGGTCAAGGAGACCCCCTTCCCCATGCGGATCAACGACTGCATCAGCGACATCGGCACCTACCGTACGGGTGCGGGCAATCAGATCAAGGCGATGAGCTCGACGCTGACGGCCGACAACACGATGTGCGAGAAGGTATACAAGACGGTCTACAAAATCGCCGGCCGCGTGCATCTGGTGCTGGACAATCTGGACAGACTGCGGGGCGTCATCCCCGAAGATAGGTTCAACCAGATCAAAAGCCGAACTGCTCTGTATCCGCGCCTATTACTACGACTTGGGGTGCCAGTTCTACGGCGACATCCCCTTCATCGACCACCAGCTCGATCTGGACGATTACTCCGACTATCCGCGTATCCCGCGCGAGCAGGTGACCGCGCGGCTGTTGCAGGATCTCGACGACGACCTGCTCGATTACCTGCCCGTGCAGTGGAATCCGGGCACCTACGGTACGACGCGCATCGGCCGTGTGGCCGCCTACGCCCCTCAAAGCGCGCATCGCGCTGAACTGGGGTTGTGGGAGGAGGCCGCACGCTGTTCGAAGATCGCCACGACGCTCGCCGAGGGCGTCTACGATCTCGAACCGCTCGACTGCACCTACTACGCTACCCACGCCGACGGCGAACCTTCGGCGGCGAACCTATTCGGATTCGCCGGCCAGACCAGCCGCGAATGGTTGTGGGCGATTCAGTATAACCGTCTGATCAACTACACGTCTGCCACCTACTATGAAGCGCCTCGTATCCACGGCGGTTGCAGCTGGCTCGGCCCGTCGCAGGCGATGGTCGACACCTTCCAGTGCACCGACGGCAAGCCGATCACCGAATCGCCGCTCTACGACTGGCAGAATCCGTGGGCGAACCGCGATCCGCGTCTCGATCTGTTCTGTCTGCGTCCCGACACCCGCCTGTGGGGAGTCCAGTACGACACCGACGTGCGTGTCGAAAAAGGTGAAGGACTACAATCAGTCGACGGCGGGCAAAGAGGTGCTCATCAGCAACGCCCGACGCCGTGGGCAACAAGAGCAGTATGCGGCCAACGGCAGCAAGGGGCCCGGCGGTTATCTGTGGCGCAAGTACTCCGACAAGGGGATGATGGGACTGGTCAACGGTACGAAGACGGAGGACGACATCAATGCGGGAATCATCCGTTTCGCCGAACTGCTGCTCATCGAGGCCGAGGCCAACATCGAGTGGGACGGCGGCGATCTGGCGATCGCCGAGGCGAACATCAACCGGGTGCGCGCCCGTGTGAACATGCCTCCCGTGACCGACCGTTCGCGCGAGGGCTTGCGCAAGGCGCTGCGCTACGAGCGCAAGGCCGAACTGTGCAACGAAGGGTTCCGCTGGTTCGACATCCGCCGCTGGAAGATCGCTTCCAAGGCGGTCAACGGCCCGATGTACGCTCCGGGGTATTCGACGGTGCAGAATCCGGGCAACTACATCTCCAACGTCAGGCCTTCGTTCGACGACGACTGGGTGGTGACTTACGATCTTTCCGATACGTGGGACGGCAAGACGGGCAACCTGCGCGTGTTCCAGACGATGGTCTTCAATCCCGAAAAGGATTACCTCTGGCCGATCCCCTACACCGAGCTGGTGACGAATCCGGCGATCGGCGTCGAAAACCAGAATCCCGGTTATTGACGGCGTTCCACCGGTGCGGAGTCCGCTTTCGGGCGCTCTCCCGCACCGGTTTTTACCGATGAACAGTATAAATTTCAATAAACATGTATATGAGAACCAGATATTTCATTGCGGGCATTCTGCTTCTGGCGCTCTTCGCGGGATGTTCGTCGGATTCCGGCGAAGGCGACGCGCCCGGCGGCGGTTCGGGCGATCTCTACGGCTACGTTCGGGACGCTTCGGGGAGTGCGATCGAGGGGGTCGTCGTCTCCGACGGCTACACCTGTACGGTCACCGGCGCCGACGGACGCTATGCGATGCAGCGGCATCCGAACGCCTATTACGTCTACTATTCGACACCGGCCGACTGCAAGGTCGAGGTCGACCCGTCGACGGGACTGCCGCTGTTCTACCAGAAGATCAGGAAATCGCAGGCGCAGTACGATTTCACCCTTACCCGTCAGGCCGAGGAGACGAAATTCCGCATGCTGGCCATCGGCGACCCGCAGGTGACCACCACGGCGCAGGTCTACCGTTTCGAGACGGAGACCGTCGCCGACATCAACTCCTACGTGGCGGCCCAGACGGACGGACTGCCCACCTATGCGATCACGCTGGGCGACATCGTGGGCAACAAATGGGAACTCTATCCCGATATGGTCAAGGCGATGGCGCGGAGCAAGACGTCGGTTCCCGTCTTCCAGACGATCGGCAACCACGACCACGAGTTTCCGCAGGTGACCGACCTCTCGGCGCAGCGTAGATACGAAGCCTCGTTCGGGCCGGTCAACTACTCCTTCACGCGGGGCGACGTCCACTTCGTCTCGATGGACGACATTATCCACAAGGCGACAGGCAGCGATGCCTACACGAGCGGTTTTCTCGACTGGCAGTTCGAGTGGCTGAAACAAGATCTGAGCTACGTGCCCAGGACGTGCGCTGTGGTGCTGTGCGTCCACATTCCGTTCCGCGGCGGATTCAACGGCGCGGGCGAGACCTATTTCGACGAGGTGCTGGAGCTGCTGGCGCAGTTCGACCGGGCGTGGATCTTCTCGGCGCATACGCACAACAACAAGACGAACTACACGCACGCGGTCGGTTCGAAAAAGATCCGCGAGTATATCCTCGGGACGTCGTGCGGCGCGTGGTGGCACGGTACGGTCTGCACCGACGGAGCGCCCAACGGCTACGGCGTCTTCGAGTACGACGGCCCGTCGCTCACGAACATGATCTACAAGCCGACACGTTACGACGAGACCTTCCAGATCCGTCTCTACAACGGCGAAGACGTCTTTACGGGCGGTACGGCCAAGTCGTGGAAGTTCGATCTGCAACAGCCGAAGAACCGGCTGATGGCCAACGTCTGGAACGCCGACGATACGTGGACGATCGAGGTCTACGAGAACGGCGTGAAGACGGGCGACATGGCGAAGAAATCGATGATCGATCCGTGGTCGTCGGCCTATTTCTGCGGCTTCTGCGGTTTGAAGGAGAGCTACGCCAGCAAGAACGACCATATCTTTTATTATACGGTCAAGAGTCCCGGTGCCGCGCTGCGCGTCGTGGCGCGCGACGGTTACGGCAACGTCTTCGAGCAGACCGAGATCACGACGCCGCTCGAAGCGGACTATCCCGACGCCTATTGACCGCTCGCTACGGTCGGTAGTATTTAGTTCCAGCGAAGGAGGCCCGGCGATCCGCCGGGCCTCTGGCGTAATTGGGCGGGATACTGCGCTCCTCCTGTTTCCTCGCCGGATGGGGCGTTATTGTTCGAACGCTACGACCTTCGCCCGTATCGCCGTGAGGGTGGTCCCTCCGGCGAGCGCCGTGATGCGCAGGGCGGGTGCGGCGTCGTGGAGCAGCACCTGGTGCGTGACGGTGCGCTTGTCGGGGACGTCGAGCGTGAAGGTTTGGCCGCCCAGCTCGATGCGGGCGCTACCTTCGGCTTCCAGTTCCAGGTAGAGGGCGCCGAAGGGTACGGCGAGTAGCTGCCGTTTCGGGACGATGCTCTGCCCCTCGCCGAGGCGGATCGCGCCCTCGTCGGCCGATGCGGGGAGCACGAACCCGTCGGCCCGTGCGTACTCGGCGAGCAGCCGGCCCTGCCCGTGGTAGTCGGGCGCCAGGAAATCGGTCGAGACGAAATCGATGTCGTGGCGGTTGATCCGGTCGAAATGCACGAACTTGTCGGCGTGCGATTCGCACATCAGCCCCGCTGCCTTGACCCGTGCGACCTGACGGGAGTAGTCCGCTTCGTCGAAGCGGGTGGCGCTGACGGCCACGATGACGTCGCCCAGCGCCTCGATCCGTTCGAACGTAGTCTGGTAGAGAATGCCCATCAGCCGCACGTCGTCGATGCCGGTGCGGCGGATGACGTCGTTCGCGCGGTTGTTGGAGGTGACGACGTAGCGGTCGCGTCCCAGTGCGGCGTCGGCCGCGGCGACGATGTCGCGGTAATGCCGTCCCGTCGGGTCGTAGAGTTTCGGCTCGATGAAGGTGTAGAGTCCGTTGCGGGCGCACTCGGCCAGATACTCTTCGAGCGTGGGGATGCGCGTCCGGCGGGCGGTGTCGGCGGCTTTGAGGATGTAGTCCGACCGCAGCTCTCGGAGCGTCTTGCCGGCGACTGCGACCGGTTCCGACAGCGGTGTGCCGTCGGCATGCAGGCAGGTGCGGTTGAGCGTGCTGTCGTGCATGACCACCAGCGCCCCGTCGGCCGAAAGCCGCACGTCGGTCTCGATGGCGCCGAATCCAGCCGCCTTTGCCAACCGGATGGCTTCCAGCGAGTTTTCGCCCGCTACGGTGCTGCGCATGTTCACGCCGCGGTGGGCGATGAACACCCGTTTGCGGGGGCGTGCCGCGGAGTCGGCGGGGGTTTGGCACAGGGCCGTCGCACTCCATGCGAGCGCGGCGAAAAGGAACAGGAACGTATTTTTCATGGTCGGAAATTTGTCGCCGATGGCGGGTTGTCGTCGGTTTTCTCTCTTCGTTTTCTCGCTTCGGCACAGCCTGAACAAGTTCGGCTCTGCGCTCGGCTTAACGAAAACGTTCACAAAGATAATACGAAGCGGGTTCAGAGACAAATATATTTGTCTCTGTCGCGGGGGGCGTTCCATCGGGTCGGACGCGTGCTTCGGCGGAGTTGTCGCAAAGGAGGTTCGGATTCTGTCCCGAGCTTTTGTCCGGAGAGGGCTGCAATCCGGAGAAAAAGGTAACATCGAATGAAAAAAAAGTTATCTTTTGTAGTATGGACGGTTCGGAAAATAGGGATTGCGGTCTTTTACTGTTCTTTTCGAACAGTACAGGGGAGCCCGTTTACGCGCTTCGCCAACTCGTTCGTCAGGGATCGCGCCGTTTCGGAGAACCTCTTCGTGGACGCGCTGGTCGATTACTGGCAGCGGCGCGGTTCGCTGCCCGAAGATACGAACGTCCCGGCCTACCTGCTCACGTCGGTGCGCAACAAGGCGCTCAATCACCTGCGCCATCAGCGTATCCGCGAACGGTCGTCCGACGAGCTGATGCGCCGCGCCCGCAGCGAACTGGACTTCCGTATCTCCTCGCTCGAAGATTTCACCACGCAGTCGCTCTTTTCGTCCGAGATTCATGAAATCGTCCGGCAGACGCTTGCCGAGATGCCGGCCCAAACGCGCCGCATCTTCGAGATGAGCCGCTTCGAGAACCGCCGCAATGCCGAAATCGCCGCCGAACTGAACCTTTCGATCAAGACCGTCGAATTCCATATCGGCAAGGTACTCAAAGTACTGCGCGTGCGACTGAAAGACTATCTGCTTTTTCTTTTTCGTATTTATTTTGCGTTGAGGCGGATTTCCCGTTAGGGGTATTTCCCGCCGTGCGTGTTATTACAGATAGAAGCGCCCGCCTCCGGTGCGGCGCCATAGTGAAGATGTGTATGGAACGCGACCTGTTATATCGTTATTTCGACGGCGACACGACCCCCGACGAGGAGCGGCGGATCATGGAGTGGGCGGAGGCTTCGCCCGAAAATTACCGCCTCTACCTCGAAGAGCGGCGGTTGTGGTGCGCATTGTTGCTCCATGCCGGACGACGGACGGCGCGCCGTCCCGCGCTCTGGCGACGGTTGGCGGCATGGCGCGTGAGCGGTGCGGCGGCCTGCATCCTGCTGCTGGTCGGCCTCGCGGGAATCTTCTTCGCGGGCCGCATGGTTCCCGACGGGCGGATGCAGCAGGTGGTCGTTCCCGCCGGACAGCGTGTCGAGCTGCGGCTCGCCGACGGTACGAAGGTGTGGCTCAATTCGAAGAGCCGGTTGGAGTATCCGTCGTCGTTCGGACGGCGTTCGCGTCGGGTGACGCTCTGCGGCGAGGGCTATTTCGAGGTGGCGCACGATGAGCGCAAGCCGTTTGTCGTCGAGACCGGGCAGTACGACGTGCGGGTGCTCGGTACGACCTTCAACGTCTATGCCTACGACAACGACCGTGCGGCGTTCGAGACGGCGCTGATGGAGGGGTCGGTCGAGGTTTCGTCGCGCAGCGACGCTTCGCAGCGGCTCGTGCTGCAACCCAACGAGGCGGCCGTCATGGCCGCCGACGGCCGCCTCGTGCGGACGCGCCTGACCGATATGGGGCGTTTCCGCTGGACCGAAGGGCTGATCTGTCTCAACGACGTTCCCTTCGGCGAGCTACTCGAACGTTTCAGCGACTACTACGACATCCGCATCCTGCTGAAAAATCCCAAACTCTACGACGTGCGCTGTACGGGCAAGTTCCGGCAGAGCGACGGCATCGACTACTGCTGCATGTGTTGCAGCGCTTCGTCAACTTCCGTTACACGCACGACGAAGAGCGGCATACGATCGAAATCCGATAAACGCCGTCTGCCGGACGGCGGAACATGAAACCGATTGAAAAACCAACGTTTTCGTTAAGCCGAGCGCAGAGCCGAACTTGTTCAGGCTATGCCGAGGCGAGAAAACGAAGAGAGAAAACCAACGTTTTCGTTAAGCCGAGCGCAGAGCCGAACTTGTTCAGGCTATGCCGAGGCGAGAGAACGAAGAATGAAATTCAACCTGAACTCCCGATAGCCTATGAAGTAGAACGATCCCGAAAAAAAGAGACGGAGCGATGCGCCAACACCGCCCCGTCCGGCAGACTAACACCTGCGACTTACCTATCCAAGTATTAATCTTTTATTCTGCAAAAGTATGAATAAAAACGCCAGTGTCGGCATCCCGATGAAAAAAATATGCGGGCGCCTGACCAGAATCCTGTGTACCTGTGCGGTTTTCGTGTCGCTGACAGGTGCGGCCTACGCCCAGAGCGCTCCGGTGACGCTCGACAGGAAAAAAGCTCCCGTCAGGGAGATTCTCAACGAAATCGAACGGCAGACCGACTACCTGTTCGTATACAGCAGCGAACAGGTCGATTTCAGCGTCTCGGTAACCGCGCACGACGAACCCGTGCAGACGGTGCTCCGACGTATCTTCGAGGGCACGCCGATCCGTTTCACGCTCGAAGGAAAAACATATCGTGCTGCGCAGGCAGCCTCAAACGGCCGCGAACGCCGCCGCGGCTTTCGCCTGCGAAACAGACCGTCACGGGTACGGTGACCGATACGGCCGGCAAACCCGTCGTCGGCGCCACGGTGCTCGTCAAGGGCGGCACCGTCGGTACGACGACCGATGTCGACGGACGCTTCTCGCTCACGATCCCCGCCGGCAGTCCGCTCGAAGTGTCGTTCCTGGGCTATGCCCGGCAGGAGATCGCCACGGCCGGCCGCACGTCGCTCGACATCCGTCTGGAAGAGGACGCCGCGACGCTCGACGAAGTGGTGGTCGTGGGCTACGGTACGATGAAGCGGCGCAATTTGGTCGGAGCCGTGGATCAGGTCGACAGCCGGGTGATCGGCGACCGCTCGAACGGCAATCTGGCGCGCTCGCTTCAAGGCGAGCTGCCGGGCCTGAACATCTCCTTCTCCGACAGCAAGCCGTCGCGTTCGGCGTCGTTCAACGTCCGCGGCGAGACTTCGATCGGAGCGGGCGGCAATGCGCTGGTGCTCATCGACGGCGTGGAGGGCAGCATGGATGCGATCAACCCGCAGGACGTGGAGTCGGTCTCGGTGCTCAAAGATGCCTCGTCGACGGCCGTATACGGTGCGCGCGGCGCCTTCGGCGTGGTGCTGGTCACGACCAAGAGCCCCAAGCGGGGTGCCCCCGAGATCAACTACAACGGTTCGGTCACCTTCAACCGCCGCACGGTGATTCCCGACGTCATCACCGACGGCCTGACGTGGGTCAACTGGTGGAAGGATTCGTACAACGGTTATTACAACGGCTCGAAATCCCTGCTCAGCCATATCGACAGTACGGTGCCCTATTCGGAGGCGATCTATCAGGAGTTGATCCGGCGGCAGGCCGACCCGTCGCTTTCGCGGACCACGACGTTGGAGGGCGATTCGATGTTCGGATGGGCCTACATGGAGTCGACCGACTGGCTGGACCTGTTCTACAAGGACTGGAACCTCTCGCACGAGCACAACCTCTCGATTTCGGGCGGCAACGAGAATGCCGATTATTATGTGTCGGGCCGTTTCTACGACATGGACGGTATCTACCGCGTCGGCGACGAATCCTACAAGAAATATGATCTGCGTGCCAAGGGTTCGCTGAAAATCCGCCCCTGGTTCAAGGTGACGAACAACACCTCGCTGGCGATCATCGACCAGCACGCTAACCCAAGCACTCGCGCAACAATTTCGCCGTGCAGCGCGCGATCAACCATGCCGCCATGCCGCTCTCGCCGGTGAAGAATCCCGACGGCTCGTGGACGACGGCCGCCGCCATTTCGGGCTACGCCGCCTTCTCGGAGGGAACCTCCTACCGCAACAACGACTATGTCTATTTCCGCAACAAACTCTCGGCCGATATCGACATCGTCAAGGAGGTGTTGAAAGTGCAGGCCGACTACTCCTACAACTATACGACCCGCAAACGGATCGACGTTCAGAATCCGGTCAAATATTCGAAGAAGCCGGGCGTCTATCTGCTCGAATCGGAGTCGGCCGGTGCGTCGCTGTCGCAGGTGGACTATGACACGCGCTACCAGGCGGCCAACGCCTACCTGACCTATACGCGCCCAAACTCGGCGCCGACCACGATCTGACGGTGCTGGCCGGCTGGAATATCGAGGATCAGGTCTACAAGACGCTCACCGTTTCGCGCACGGGTTTCGTCACGCCCAACAAGCCCTCGTTCTCGCTGATGAACGGCGTGGCGGAGAATCCCACGGCGGGCGGAAACGCCTGGTCGTACGTCGGCGCCTTCTACCGTGTCAATTACGGCTACAAGGGGAAGTATCTGGTCGAGGTGAGCGGCCGCTACGACGGATCGTCGAAATTCCCGATCCACTCCAAATGGGGCTTCTTCCCTTCGGCGTCGATGGCGTGGCGCATCTCCGACGAGCCGTGGATGGGCTGGTCGCGCCGCGCGCTCGACAACTTCAAGATCCGCCTTTCGGCCGGTTCGATGGGCAACGGCAACGTGAGTCCCTATTCGTATACCTCCGAGATGACGGTCTCGACGGCCGACGACATCGTACTGGGCGGGTCGTATCCCTCCTATACCCGGCCGTCGGTGGGCAGTACGGTGCCCGTGTCGCTGACGTGGGAGAAGTCGACGACCTACGACCTGGGACTCGACCTCGATTTCCTGAACAACCGTCTCTCGTTCAGCGGCGACTACTACCGCCGCTACACCACCGACATGTATACGGCCAGCGTCGCGCTTCCGGCCGTCTACGGAACGGGTTCGCCGAAGGGTAACAATGCCGAGATGAAGACCGACGGCTGGGAGCTGTCGCTCACGTGGCGAGACTCGTTCAAGCTGGGCGGCAAGCCGTTCGATTACAGCATCAAGGCGATGGTGTGGGACAGCAAGTCTGTCATTACCAAGTATGTCAACGATACCGGTTCGCTGGGAACCGTCAAAGGCTTTATCGAGAACGGCGGTTCGCCCTCCTCCTATGTCGGCATGACCGTCGGCGAGATCTGGGGGTACACCGTGGCCGGTCTGTTCCGCGATCAGGCGGACATCGACTCTTCGGCCATTCACGACTTCGTACAGGCGTCGGACAAGGTGACGCGCCCCGGGCAGGTCAAGATCGCCGATCTGGACGGCAACGGCTTCATCGATCCGGGCAATTTCGCCGTCGACGACCACGGCGACCTGCGCATCATCGGCAACCAGTCGCCGCGCTACCGCTACGGCGTGAATCTCGGCCCGCTGGAACGGCATCGGACTGTCGGTCTTCCTGCAAGGCGTCGGCGCGCGGGACTGGTATCCGGGTTCCGATGCGGGCATGTTCTGGGGAAAATACGGCCGGCCGTTCTTCGCGCTCATACCGAGCATCCATAACTATACGGACGACATGTACAGCGAGGAGAAGAACAACTGGGATACGGCTTATTGGCCGCGCATGACGACCTACCAGTCGAACGGGACGAAGAACTGGACGCGTCTGCTCGAAATTCCCAATACCCGCTACATCCAGAGCGCGGCCTACCTGCGCGTGAAGAATATCCAGCTCGACTACACCTTCCCTAAGGCGCTGTGCCAGAAGATCCGTTTGCAAGGCGGGTTGAAGATTTACCTGTCGGGCGAGAATCTCTTCACCTTCACGCCGCTGCACAAGTACGCCCCAACTTCGACCCCGAAGGGCTGTCCTACGACTTCGGACTTCGCATCCGCAGCGGACGGATACACCTATCCGATCCTGAAAAGCGTGACCGTCGGGGTCAACATCACATTCTAACGCAAGGAGGACTATACAATGAAAAACCATATCGCAATTCTGATCGGTGCGCTGGCTCTCTGTTCGTGCGAAGACTACCTGACACAGGAGAACCCCAACAAGATCGAGAGCGAGTACTACTTTACCGACGAATCGTCGCTCGAAATCTATACCAACGGTCTCATCCGGAGCTTCGCCACGGGCGATCAAGAGCTTCGTCACGGCGACAAGAATGCCGATACACACGCATGGGACGGTCAGGCCGCCTATTTCAAGGACAACTATTCGGCCTCCGATGCGTCGAACTGGGGGACGAGCAACTGGTCGCAGCTGCGTTCGATCAACTACTATCTCGACAATATGCGCAAGGCCGTGGCGCACGGACGCGATCCTCGACCATTACGAGGGTGTGGGGCGTTTCTTCCGCGCGCTGTTCTATTACGCCAAGGTGCAGACCTTCGGTGCGGTGCCTTGGTACGACACGTCGATCGACGCGACCGACCAGGAGGCGCTCTTCAAGGATCGTGACAACCGCGAATTCGTCTGCCGCAAGATCTCGAAGATCTCGACTACGCCTGCACCTACTGCTCGACGGCGGCTTCCTACCGCAACCAGGCGTCGTACATCCACCGTTACGTGGCCCTCGCTCTCAAAGCGCGTTTCTGCCTCTACGAGGGGACGATGCGCAAGTATCACGCGGTGGACCCCGTCGACCGGACGGGCGTGGACGAATCGGACGAGAGCCGGTTCTATCTCGGCGAGTGCGTCAAGGCCTGCGAGGAGATCATGGGCGACGGCGTCTATAAACTCACGGACGATCCTGCGAAGCGGCAGACGCAGTATCGCGACATGTTCACCAACGCCGATGCCTGCGGCGTCTATACCGACGAATTCATCTGGGCGCGCGACTACGACATCGATTTGAAGGTGACCTATGCGATCAACAACTACATGGTCAATCCGCAACATGCCAACTACGCCTTCACGCGGCAGTTCATCGACACCTATCTGATGACCGACGGTACGCCGTTCACGAGCAAGTATCCCGATTACGACGACCTCGACCTCGTGGCCGAGTGCACGGATCGCGACTACCGTCTCGCGCAGACGATCCGCACGCCGGGTTTCACGCGCGACGGCGGCACGACGCAGTGGGCTCCCGACGTGACCTTCTCCAAAACGGGCTATCAACCGATCAAGTGGCTCACCGACGATTCGTCGAAGGATACGAATGTGGCTGCCATCGCTTCGGACGTGCCCCTGATACGTTACGCCGAGGTGCTGCTCAACTATGCCGAGGCGAAGGCCGAACTGGGCGAGATGTCGGAGGAAGTGTGGGACAAGACGATCAAGCCGCTGCGCGAACGTGCGGGAGTGAAGAGCATCTATCCCACGGCGGCCGACCCCTACATGGTCGAGTATTTCCAGAATCAGGTGACCGATCCTTTCATTCTGGAGGTGCGCCGCGAACGGGGTATCGAGCTTACGATGGAGAACAGCCGCTACCAGGACATTATCCGCTGGCATCAGGGCGAGTTGTTCGCGCGGCCGTGGAAAGGCGTCTGGATCTCGGCCGTCGATACGCCGCTCGATCTCAACGCCGACGGCACGCCCGAAACGATCGTCACGGCCAATCCCAAGTTGCAGTCGACGCTCAATATCCTGATGATCGACGGCGCCTCCGAGGCGGGGCACAAACTGTCGCGGGGTACGTCGGGCAATATCCTGCCCTCGACGGCGCTCGAACGCAAATGGCAGGACTACAAATACGTGAAGCCGATTCCGACGACGGCCCGTCAGGAGAATCCCAACCTCACGCAGAATCCCAAATGGTAATAACGCTGTAAACGACGAGAAAACAATGAAAACAATCGATAAATTAAGCTTCGTTCCGCTCCTCGCCCTGCTGCTGTTCGCCGGTTCCTGCGAGAAGGACGGAGGGGTGTTCATGCGGGAAAACGATGCGATCGCCTGCGACTGTACGGAGCAGTCTATTTCGCAGAACGTCCTTTGCGACGGCGAGTGGGTCGCCGATTGCGGCGGCGTGGGGTGGATCGCGATCACGCCCGAACGCGGTTCGGGCAACGGGAAGGACTACGGGTTCTTCACACTGAACATCCAGTATAATTCGGGGGCCGAGCGGACGGCGACCGTCCATCTGGTCTACGACGGCGCGGCCTATCCGATTACGGTCACGCAGGGCGCGTGCGAGTTCGCCTACGGCGAGCCGCGCGTCGAGGGCAACCTCTTCCGGAATATCGAAAGCACGGCCACGCTCCGTCTGCCTTACGTTTGCGCTTCGGGACGCGAGTCGGTCGAAATTTCCTGCACGATCACCGGTGTGGCGGCCGACGGACTCTCGGTGACGAAACAGGTCTACACCGGATTCGCCAAAGGTTCGGGCGAGTTGACGATTCCCGTCGAGGGGGCGGCGACGCGTGCGGGTGCCGTGGCGTTCGAACTCTTCGCCGACGGCGTGTCGGTCGGGAGTTGCCGCGCCAATGTCATCAGCGATCCCGACGCCGTGCCCGAAGGGCTCCCGGTGGGGTGGAATTTCTATGCGCTCGGCATGACGGGCACCGCACCGCGCGGTTCGGAGTGGGATTACAGCTGGACGACCGATGCGATTCATCCCGCGACCGATACCAATCCGCTCGATGCGCACCGGCTGCTGCCCACGGCCGGCAACGAGAATGCCTATCTGACGGCGAGCGGGGTGGTTTCGGATAACGGGAATTATACGTTCAATCCGGGTATTCAGATCAAGGGGCTGATGCAGAACGATTACTTCCTCTTCGTCATTCCGGTCAGGAACATCAAGGCGGAGCACAAACTCTCGGTGGAGGCTTCGATGGGCGCCGCGGGTTCGGGTCCCGGATATTACGCGCTCGAATATTCGGCCGACAACAAAACGTGGATGTTGGCCGAAGGCAGCACGCTCATGGAGGTGTTCGGGACGTCGGCGCAGGTACATTACTACGTTCCCAAGGAGAATACCAGCGGGGATCGGAAAACCTACGACAAGTCCACCGACAAGGGGTATCGGAAATACGTCTTCCCGCTGACCGGTATGGAGACCATCTACGAAGGCAACCTCTACCTGCGTCTGCGCATCTGCATGGACCGTCGTGCCAACGGCTCCGAAAGCACGAATACGATCGCCTCGGCATGGGCCGACCTGAAAGGCTTCGAAGTCGCCCTGGTCGAAGAATAAACAGTCATCGGGCGTCCCCGGAGGGGAATCCCCGGCCGGGGCGCCCTCAACAGAAACATTAGATTATGAGAAGTGTAAAAAAGATCCTTTGGTCGTGCGCCGTACTGGCCGTTGTATGCGGATGCACCAAACTCGAAACGCCGCCCAACAAAAACCAGCCGTCGGGCGACGGTACCGGCGTCTATAAAGTCGTGGCGCACCGCGGCGGTTACCAGGAGTGCGCCCGTCCCGACTGCTCGATCTCGTCGCTCAAATATGCGATCATGTTGCGTTGTTTCGCGTCGGAGTGCGATATCGTACTCACGGGCGACAACGACGTGCTGGTGGCGCATCCCCAAAGCGGATATCTGGTCAACGGGCTGGAACCGTTCGACCATACGGTGGCCGAGATCCGTGCGGCCGGAACGCTCGCCAACGGCGAGCCGGTCCCGACGCTGCGCGATTTCATCCGCGTGTTGCAGGACCCCGAACTGAATCCGCACGGAATGCGGCTCTGGCTCGATGTGAAGCGCCTGACCAAGAATGGTGAAGAGATCGACGTGAACCACAGCATCAATGCCTGCTACCGTGCCTGCGAGATCATCAAAGAGATGAAGGCGCAGAGTCTGTGCGAGTTCCTGATTCCGACGGGCGGCAGCATCTTCGACGTCGTGCGCGACAAGGTCATCGACGAGTACCGGATCAACCTTGCGTGGATGACCTGCACGCATCCGGACAATTACGGGAAGGCCTGGGCGCAGTTGTCGTATGACAAGATTTTCGGCGACAATACCGCCTACGGACCGATGGATTATATCAGTGCGGGCGTACCGTTGAGCGTCTACAACGTCGACGACGACGAGACGATGGATGCCGTCATTCCCTATTATCCCAAATTGAAGGCGATCTTTACGAACTATCCTTCGAAATTGATTCAGAAACTCAGGGCGCAGGGATACGCCGACTGACGCCCGCCGTTCCGGCGGCGAACCGCTGCGTCCGCAGCGGCCGAACCGACCGGCGGCACGGATGCGCCCGCCCTTTCGGCTTCGCGACCGGCTGACGGCCGGATTCGAACGGCCGCGGCGCAAAACGAATCCCTCTTCAATCTTCTTTTCTCGGGCTCCAACACCCGGCTCCCCCGCAACCGACGCATCGTCGCCGGCGGCGGGGGGGGGATTTTTTGCGCATAGAGGGATAAAAATGATAAAAAAAGTTTTTCTTCGGTAATACTTTTCGGGGAATAGATTGTATATTGATACGGAACTACCAACCAGAACCGAACCTATGCTGCTCGAACCTCAGGCTCTTCTTTCCGGCGTGAAAAACGGAAACCGACTGATGTTCACCCTGTGTTACGACCGATACCACAGGGGATCTATCTCTTCGTGCTCAAATACGTGCGCTGCGAAGCGCTGGCGGAGGATATCGTGCAGGAGGTGTTTTTCCGGTTGTGGTGCAACCGCCGCGGACTGCGGGAGGAGGGAAATCTGGCCGCGTTGCTCTATGCCATGGCCAAGAACCTGACCGTGAATGCGATCCGCAAGCATAAGATCGTCGAGACGGGCAACGTCCGCTATTACGATCTGCATGAGGGGAGGCAGGAGCCGGCGGGCGAGAGCGATTCCGACGAAACGATGCGGCGGCTTCGGCTGGCCGTGGGGGAGTTGCCGGCGCGGCAGCGGACGATCTTCAACCTGAAAATTTACGAAAGCCGTTCCAATCAAGAGATCGCCGACATGCTCAACGTCTCGGTCAACACCGTCAAGGTGCATTACGCGCGGACGATGAAGCACCTGTGCCAACGATTGAAGAAAAATTAGGAACCATTTCGTTAAGCCGAGTGCAATCGAGTTTACTCGAATTGCCGAGGCGAGAAATGGAGCATGAAAATGAACGTTTTCGTTAAGCCGAGCGCAGAGCCGAACTTGTTCAGGCTATGCCGAGGCGAGAAAACGACTGTTGAAAACAAACGAACGTTTTCGTTAAGCCGAGCGCAGAGCCGAACTTGTTCGGGTATGCCGAGGCGAGAAAACGACTGTTGAAAACAAACGAACGATGAAATTCAACCTTTTCGGTAAGCGGGAGCGGAAGCCGTCTGCGGATTATGCCGGTGCGGAAAAGGAGCGTTGAAAACAGACCATATGGGAAGAAAATCTTTCGAAAAAGCCGGCGGCCTTTCGCCGGAACGCATCCGGCAGATGGACGCCGACATCGCGCAGGCGCTTTCGTCCGAACGGGAGACCGGCGGAGTCGATGTGCCGTCGCTCAAACTGCTCGACGCGATCGACGCCAAGATCCGCCGGCGCAACCGCCGGTCGGTCGCAGGTGCCTTCGCGGCGGTGTGCCTGCCGCTCGTCGCGCTCTGCCTGACGGCGTTTGCGGAGTTGTACGGCTGGGGGCATGAACCCGTGATGCGGAGCGTGCAGGTGCCGGCGGGCGAGCATCTGCGGGTGTTGCTGGCCGACGGTTCGGCCGTGACGCTCAATGCGTGCAGCGAGCTGCGCTATCCCGAACGCTTCGCACGCCGTCGCCGCGAGGTGCGGCTGGTGCGCGGCGAGGCTTTCTTCGAGGTGGCGCACGATGCTTCGGCACCCTTCACGGTCGAGACCGACGACGTATCGGTCGAGGTGCTCGGAACGAAATTCAATGTCAACGCCTACGACAAGGAGGTGACGACCGTCTATCTCAAAGAGGGGAAGGTCCGCCTGACCGAGCGGGTGACGGGGCGGCAGAACCGGTACCTCATGGCGCCCGACGAGATGCTGGCCGTCGACCGGAACGCCCGCACGTGCCGTGCCGTGCGGCCGGCCGGGAAGTCGGCTCCCGAAGCATGGCTGCACAACAACTATGCCTTCACGAACGCGCCGTTGGAGGATGTCGTGGAGTTCCTCGAACGACATTATGCCGTCGAGATCGAGGTGGCCGACGCGCGCATTCTCCAATACAGCTACACGATGGAGTTCTACAACGAGACGATCGACGAGGTGCTTTCGGTGATGTCGCAGATCACGCCGATCCGCTATTCGCGTGTCAACGACCGGATTACCGTCCGAGCCGCCCGATGATTTATACCCGACTGAACAGATAACCTAACTTTATCATTATGAATCTATTTAGACTTCCTTGCGGAATTCCGTGGGGAGGGGCGAGACGGCTCGTGCTTACGCTGGCCTGTCTGTTCGCCCTCTCCGGTCTCTCCGCGCAGAACGTGACGCTCCGCTTCGAGCGGG